>Ga0214545_1011792_pt1 | contig 11848 bp, 7 predicted proteins | sample CNSS4metaG_FD_160064 | JGI IMG/M metagenome (GOLD analysis project Ga0214545, IMG submission 160064) | Root nodule microbial communities from cowpea collected in UCLA plant growth center, Los Angeles, California, USA - CNSS4 | ecosystem: Host-associated > Plants > Roots > Nodule | place: USA... | reverse complement strand
CACTAAACTCAATCAAGTGTATCATTTTGGAACATTGAACATTCATTTAGTCTCTCAAAATGTAATTTCTATCATCAAATGGACATTCAAAGGAGCACTTGTCTAAATTCAGTATAGGGAAAGCACAATACTGTAATCAAAGTGCGGACTTACTCATTAATATGTGGGGAGTTACATGTATGTTTTTGCTAGTACAACACGGATTGGAGTGAAGGTCATTTATATACTCAATTTGGATAATTGTTCATTCATTAAATGATTTACAAAGTCTTCTCCATGCACCCAAGCTCCATGAACTGAACTGGGATCTTTGTCAAACAACACAAAACCGAAATAATAGATATCAAAACTAAGTGGGGAGTAAGGAATACCTATGTGGGGAGTTACATACAATTTTTTGACTGTACAGTGCAGACTTGAGTAAAGTTCATTCATATACGGTAATTGCATCATTGCTCTTTCGTTAAATCATTGACAAGGTCTTCTCCATCACCCATGGTCCATTAACTAAACTGGGTGGTTTCATGAACAACACAGAAACCAAATAAAACAATCCAAAACTAAGTGGGGAGTAACGAAAATCTATGTGGGGAGTTACGCACAATGTTCTGACTGTACAGTGCAGACTTGAGTTAAGTTCGTTCATATACGGTAATTGAATCATTGCTTATTCATTCAATCATTCACAAAGTCTTCTCCATCACCCATGCTCCATTAACTAAACTAGGTGCTTTGATGAACAAAACACAAACCAAATAAAACAATCCAAAACTAAGTGAGGAGTAACGAATAACTATGTGGGGAGTTACGCACAATGTTCTGACTGCATAGTGTAGACTTGAGTAAAGTTCGTTCATATACGGTATTTGCATCATTGCTCTTTCATTCAATCATTGACAAAGTCTTCTCCATCACCCATGGTCCATTAACTAAACTGGGTGCTTTCATGAACAACACAGAAACCAAATAAAATAATCCAAAACTAAGTAGGGAGTAACGAAAATCTATGTGGGGAGTTACGCACAATGTTCTGACTGTACAATGCAGACTTGAGTTAAGCTCGTTCATATACGGTAATTGAATCATTGCTCATTCATTCAATCATTCACAAAGTCTTCTCCATCACCCAAGCTCCATTAACTAAACTACGTGCTTTGATGAACAAAACACAAACCAAATAAAACAATCCAAAACTAAGTGGGGAGTAACGAATAACTATGTGGGGAGTTACGCACAATGTTCTGACTGCACAGTGCAGACTTGAGTAGAGTTCGTTCATATACGGTATTTGCATCATTGCTCTTTCATTCAATCATTGACAAATTCTTCTCCATCACACATGCTCCATTAACTAAACTGGGTGCTTTGATGAACAACACAGAAACCAAATAAAACAATCCAAAACTAAATGGGGAGTAACGAATAACTATGTTGGGAGTTACGCACAATGTTCTGACTGCACAGTGCAGACTTGAGTAAAGTTCTTTCATATACGGTAATTGCATCATTGCTCTTTCATTCAATCATTGACAAAGTCTTCTCCATCAACCATGATCCATTAACTAAACTGGGTGCTTTGATGAACAAGACACAAACCAAATAAAACAATCCAAAACTAAGTGGGGAGTAAAGAATAACTATGTGGGGAGTAACATTTACGTTTTTGTATTGACAGTGCAGACTTCAGTCAAAGTCATTTATATATGGTATTTGGATCATTGCTCTTTCATTCAATGACTTACAAATTCTTCTCCATAACCCAATCTCCATGAACTACATTGGGTGCTTTGCCAAACAACACACAAATCACAAAACAACAAATCGAAAAATAAGTGGGGAGTGACACATAACTAAGTGGGGAGTTACATTTAGTCTGTTCAGTGCAGACTTCAGTAAAGTTTATTTACATATGCTATTTAGATCATTGATTCATGAATTCAGTAATTTACAAATTCTTTTATCCATCATTCATGCACTGCCTAACATTTACATAAAGGAGAATTGACTAATTCGATTAACTCCCGATATCCTTTTTCTTTTAACAAATGTCCCAACACAATATTAATTGTACGCTCGGGAAGACGAATTCGTTGTCGTCGACGACTTCCTCTACGACCTGTTTTCGGTAACCCACCCAAACGGCAACAATGACTGCTATTTTCCACCACTAATCTCCAATGCTTCATTCCTCTCACTCTCTCATTCCCGTTCTCGCTTTATCCCTCTTTCTCTCTATCTTTCTCGCTTTCCTGTTTCTCCCTTTGTTCGTTTCTCGCTTTCTCCCATCCTCTCTCTTTCTAAAATCTCACTTTTAGTGAACCAGAAACTCCGGCGACCTTGCTTCCTCTCTCTCTCTCTCTCGATACGGCTTCTCACTTCGCACCCTCGCACCCTCACTTTCCCCTTTTCTCTCTTCTTCACTTTCTCTCTCTAACTTACATTTTAATTTCAGTTTCCTTTCTTTTCGCCGCACGTGCTAACTTACATTTTGGTAATAAAAATTTAAAAGAACCGCTACCATGTCACCGTTGTCAAAAACTTGTCAAATACTTTTGTTGAAATATCATTTTCTTTATTTTAATTGGATGTGTGTGGTCCAAATGGCACGTCGTGGACCTGGTACGTCAAACCCAATGCTTCTTGCTAATGAGATCACGTAGGCCATCTAACGAATGATCAATGTGATTCAATAGCAAACTACTAACAATGAACCTAGAAATCAAGTCAGCTTGAACAACTTCATGAGGCACAATCACTGATACAGAAATATTGTTCTACGACACTAAATATCAACAGTTCTAGCGCAGACGTTGTGAAAAAAAAGGCAGTGGATTTTGTTGTAAATAATTGCACAAAATCAACAATGGTTTTACCCCAAACAATCGTTATTGGCCATTGCAGAGAGAACAACGACGGTCTTATTACCTAACTATTGTTGTTGTTTATAATAACAACAACGGTGGTCTCTAAAATCGTCGTGCATGTGCTTAGGGTGTGATAACCACGACAGTGGTCATCAGAACCGTCGTGGATGAGCTTACCGAGGGTTAAAAGAAAACCCTTTTCACTATTTCTCTTCGGGCCCACTCTTCTCTCTTTCAGTCTCATGTTGCACCTCCATTACATTTGCGCCAGCCACCGCGAGATCCACCTTGCTCAAGTGCGAAGTCGTCCTTGCGACCACCACCAGCTACCGCTGCTGCTTGGATTCTACAGTGACGTCCACCGTGCCATTGCCACCGCACAATGTCCCTACTACCGTTGCCATCACTTCCCTGCTGTCGTGGCCATCGTTGCCACTGCGTCCTACTGCGAGGTTTGCTAACGCTACTGTTTGGGTGTGTTGTCACTACACACTGGCACTGTGCCACTACTGCTGCGACTGCGTTGTTGTTCGGAAGTTTCCACGTTGCTGCTGCTATGCTACGTCGAAGTCGCTGCCACCAGGCCGTTCCTGCCCTTGCGAATTATAAGAGTTATTTTTAAATTTATAAGAAGTATATTTGTGAGATCCTACAAATTATAATAATTATAAAAAATATATAAATAAAGTTAAATATTTTAAGTAAAAGATAAAACCACTTGTAAGTTATAATCTACAAAAAATATTTTAAACGATTTTATAAGAAATAAGATAGAGTGAAGTTAAGAAAATATTAAGCAAATTGTATACGAGATAATCAAATGTTTTAATGATATATACCGTTAAAATAATATTTATATATTATATAATATATTTTAATAGAGTATTTTAAAACGTAATATATATATATATATATATATATATATATATATATATATATATATATATATATATATATATATATATATATATCCCATGATATATAAACGTATAAGTTATATTTATATGTAAGCTTTATAAATAAATAAATATATAAATATATATACAGTTAAGAAAATATTAAAAAAATTTATACGAGATAATCAAATAAATTAATGATATGTACAGTTAGAATAATATTTTAAGAATATTTATATATAATATAATATATTTTAATGGATTATTTTAAAACATAATATACAAATATATAAATAGATAATAGATAATAGAGATAATATATAATATATATCACATAATATATAAACGCTAAGTTATATTTATATGTAAGCTACATAAATAAAGATAATATATATATATATATATATATATATATATATATAATATAAAATATAAACGTATATATTATATTATATGTAAAGTGTAAGGTATAAAATATATATACGTTTATACTTTTGGAAGTGAGATATAACGTGGGATTGTGTTAAAAATAAAGATGTCAAAAGATTTTTCAATAGTAATATAATAACAGCACTAATATAATAATAATAATACTAATTAAAATATTGTATAAAGTAATAAATAAATAATCGAATAATGAAATCGACACCGTTACTAAACATAAAATAAATAATTATTATATTTAATGCAATTGTATTTTCGGTCAAAGTTAATTATTAAGCTATTTACACTATTCATAATTTTTTTTTCGAAATAAAATTTATAAATGTAGAGTTTGAAATAGGAATTTATGTTAAAACATGACAATTCTACCACTAGACGAATCTACACTTTATATTTTTTTACGGTTTATCATTTATAATTTTTTAATCTTTTACTATTTACACTTTTTTGCACCCTCGAACATTTGTATTTTCAGAGACATTAATAATATTAATATTAAACTTGAAATTTGATTAACTTCTCTCACAAATCTTAATCATAATATTACTATTAAAATTTTACTGTTATAAATTAATTTTTAAAATAGAAATGAATTAGTATTAAAATTTTCAAAATATTAATAATATGTGATCTAATATTCACACTTCAAACAAGCTTATTTAAATATCACATAAAAGATATAAATATTAATAACAATTTTTAAAATATTATTTGTACTTTATTTCAAATTGGAAAAATATCTCTCACACTTAAACTCAAATCACAAACACATTCCCATACACTTTCCCTTTTCCTATATATTATTTGGACAAACACGCATTCTTTTGTTTTCCTTTTTCATTTATAATATTATATTCTTCATTTCACGATTTCCATGCTCGTTACATACCATCTTTTTAAGTAAGTTATTTTTTACTACTCTTTCCCTAATCATTTGGAACGTTGTACAAAGGATGTGATATGGTAAATTATTCTATTCATTTTTCATAGGTGTTGATTGACTTTTGAAACTTTAATTCATAAAAAATTAAAACATTTTTAATGTTTTTAAACAACTGTCACATATTTTTACCTTTTAAGAAAGCTTAAACATTAATTTAAAAAATAATTTTGATAACATAAACATAAGTGTATTCTTACTAAGTGAAAATTATAAATTCTTAAAACTTTTAAATTTTTTTCTAAAATTAAGATACATATTGCCAAATTTGAAATTTTTACTTTTTTTTCTAAAATTAAGATACATATTGCCAAATTTGAAATTTGAAATATATGATAATAAAATTTTAATTTAAATTTTAAAATTTCAAAAAAATTATAAAAATATGGTAACTAAGTTTTAATTTAAAATTCAAAGTCAAGAAAAAAAAAATCCAAACTTTGCCAAATACATAAAAATGTATCTAATTTAATATATAAATGTGGTAATTATATTTATCAAAATTTATTATCTTATTAAAATTATTTATAACGTGGGATTGTCTTACTTAAATCTTTACTAGTTTATCATAATATTTTCTCCTTAAATCTGGTAGGAAATAAAGCTGATTTATTTGATTAAGCGTGATATATAAGTAGAGTGAACATTGAAGCATTTCAATTTAGTATTCAAATTTAGAAATTTTCAAGTGATTTAGAGAACGAAACATGTGGTGTTCTTTGAAGGAGGGATGTTAGTCAATTAAAGATTAAAAGGAGTTAGATTAAACTTTGGAGTATTCGACGAGGGGAGCAAATTGTTTTAGTTATTTTAATTATTTCAACATGTTTTGACTTGTATAAACTTGTTTTGTATCTTATTTGTGAATATATAATGAGTTTTGATGTTTTATTGATGTTGTGTGAGAAACCTTGCATGGGCAAGGGATGATTTTTGACATGTTTTGTGTGTTTCTTAGCAAGAGGTGAAGTCTTGAGCTCTTGGTGTGTTATGTATATCCAATCAGTCTCTAGTGATGAGTAGGAGGGGTTTAGTTTCGGGGGAGTGAATGATTGGTAAACTCTGTGTTGCATGGTGGTACAACTGGTGAACTTCGCCCATAAGTCTCTTTGGGAGAGTAGTGAGGAGTGAACTTTGTTTGTAAGACTATGGAAGCAGTAAGGAGTTCTAGCTCTAGTGGTCAGTGAATGATTGGTAAGCTACATGCATGAGTTGCAGATGGAAACATGTTATTTGCTTAGTTCTCAAAGAGCAAATGGAAACAATGTGAGAAGGTGCAATAATTGGGGAAGTAATTTATCAAGTGGTTTGTGTGAACTTGTTAGAGTGAGATCCATGCACTAGAGATAACACATGTGTTTGTATCATGTGTTGTTTGAGTTTAAGATTTTTATTGAAAATTATTTTAAAACTTATCACCCTTCAATTTTTGTGGTTGTGATTTCCTTATGCGAGGATCTTCTTTTTATACGGCAACATATGATAATACAGGTGTTGAGGAAGATGCGCAACAAAGATGAGAGTGCAGGGGATAGTTGTCAGAGCAGTGTTTTTTAGTCATTCTTTTTTTTAAGAAGTTTCTTTTCCATTGTTAGTTTCTTTTTCGTGGGAAGACCACATCAAACTCATGATAAAAGTGCACGAAACATACATAAACTATACCTTTTATGAAAAAAATTTAAGGAAATGGATGGAAGCAAAACATGAAACCACTTATATGAATTTTCTGTGTGTTGTTGACCGTCCTTACAAATCTAGATTTTTCCGAAAAGTGCACTGGTTCGAATGTAGTACAACAAGATTGTATGTAAAGGGATTTAACTTGATAAAATAGTAACCTATGATCTATTCAAGTTTGTGAATAGAACAGTGATAAAAGTTGTGGCAAATTTAAAAAGAGTTTGAATGAATGATAAAAATAAGTGAATATGATTAAGATGTTGAGATTGAACTTGTCTACTCTTCCTCTACTACACTGCCTCTGACTCATTACAAGTTATCTTCTTTACTCTAGTGTTCCTAGAAGTTGTATTACCTAAGAAAAAATTATTATTATTTCAAAGGTGGTATTTTGATGTGAGGTTATCATTTAAATTAATAAATAAATAATTTTATAAAAGTGAATGGTAGTACAATTGGTTAAAGCCTTAGCTATGAGGTCATGGTCATGGATTTGATTCTGGATGTGTGCATTTGAAGTGATTATATTTTAAATATTGTTTTTATAATTATTTTGAAAGTTTTTGGGTGACTTTGGTGTTACCTATATTTTATAATTATTTATAATTTATTTGGGATGTTTTATTGTTTGGATATTATTGTAATGTTTGTTGTGTGTGGGGTTGATAAGAAAAATAGGATAATTTATATGGTTTTGAGTGTTGGTTTAGATCTTAGAATTGGTAATTAGAACCTTGGCTAGACCAAAAAGGCATAAACGTGCAATGTTTTTATAGGTAAATAGAAAACTTTAAGAAGAAGCAATCTTTGGAGCACTAGAAATTTTTTGTGGATTCTTGGTAGGAGATAGAACTAGAATAGTATGGTGTTTAAAAAATTTGAGTCATGGTTTTGTATGGTTTAGTGTGAGTATGGTCAGTGGAAAAGTGCAAAATATTATGTTATTCTGTTGAGAAGAAGAGAACTTGTGGTATGGGTTTTTGGTAGGAGATAGAACTATAATAGTTTGGTGTTTAAAAAAAAGTGAGCCATGGTTTAGTATGGTTTAGTTTGAGTATGGTAAGTGGAAAAGTGCAAAATATTATGGTGCACGGAAAGAGGAGAGTATGGAATATTGTGGTAAGTTTACTAAGTGACATGATTATATTAGATGCAATTTTGTTCTATGTTGGTTATTTTATTTAGTCTTTGTTGAATTGGTTGTGTTGTAGTGGGAAATGATATGCATGAAATGGATGGTTCAAAGGTATGCAATAAAGTATTGTGAAGGTTTGTGGATGACCAATGGTCATTTGGTATTTCTTTATGTTTAATTGCTTTTGAAGTAACCCAAAATATGTGTTGTACACTAATTTTCGTATTTTGGAAGTGTTTTTGCGAGGTGGTAGGCCCTAAGCAGTGTGTTTACGAGGCATTGGACGCTGAGTGGTGATTTTATAGCGTTAGGTTGTCAATTTTGTCTGTTTTTCTTGGTTTAAGTGTAATAGCACGTTCTAAGGTGATGATACATGTATGGTACAGCTGTTGTTATATTTCATGATGAGTATATGTCATGATATGATATATTCGCATGATGAGTGGAGGTATGTTTGATCATGTGATGAGATGTTGTATGTATGTGTATACATATATGATGGGATAATATGACTTCTTTGATAACCGTAAAGCCAAGATGGTTCTTGTACCCAAAGGAATTTGTTGAGTTGGGTAAAAGGGTTTGTTTCAACCATAAGGCTTTGGCATGAGCTTAGCAAGGGTCCTCTTACCCAAGACTTTGTTGAGAGGGTATAGTTGTTGCTTGTAAGTCTATGGAAAGTAGGGAAAAGACCCATTCTAGGAGGCGTTGTTGCACATGAAAGGTAGAGCAGTTGGTTGTGAGAGAATGTCATGCTATTTAATATTATTTGGTAGTAACATTTGGATGATTGCATGTTGTGGTTTTGGAAAGATGTGATGGTTTGTTATCTTGGTTGAGTTTATGGAGATATTGTGATCATGCAAGGTGAGTTATATGTTGGTGATATACTATGGTATATTGTTTAATCTAGTTCACTCACCCTTGCTTTTATGTGTTTTTTGTGTTTGTGTTTGATGTAGATGCTAGTGGAGATGCATAGTTGTGAGGAGCTCCTATAAAAGCTTTTAGAAGTTTTATTATGAAGCATTTGCAAACATTTTCTTTTGAATAAGATGTAATAGTTTGGCTATTTTTGAGTTTTAAACTTGGAAGAAATTTGTATTAAGTTTCATTTTGTTTACTTAAACCAGTTTGGTTTATTTTAATGATGTTTTATTTGGACCAAAATTTTGACAAGTGGTTTTTATAAATAAAATGGTTGTGAAGTTTTCTATTTAATATCATGGTATCAGAGTTGTGTTTTGAAGTTTTGGAATTTTATATATTACATGTGGTATGTCAAAATTGGTGTTACATTTGTGATATCAAAGTTAGGTTTTATTGTTTCAAAAATTTGTTGGGGTTTTGGGAAGTAAGCTCGATGTGGTTCTGTTGTGTGATTTTTTGGCTTATGATGTGTTGATGAGTCTATTGTAATGTCTTGTAATGTTATGAATGTTTTGGTTGCAATGTTGCATTATTTTAATTGGATGTGTGTGGTCGAAATGGCACGCCGTGGACCTAGTACGTCGAACCCAATCCTTCCTGCTAATGAGATCGCGCAGACCATCCAATGAATGGTCAATGCGATTCAGTAGCAAACTCCTAACAATGCACCTCAGAATTAAATTAGCTTGAACAACTTCATGAGGCACAATCCTGCTATGTTCAACGAAAAGGCTACACCCTATGAAACAGATGCTTGGATTTTGGAAAATGAGAAGATCTTCAAGGTCATTGCTTGCCCTGAATAACAGAGGCTAACTTATGCATCCTTTTTACTTGTGGGTAACGTTGAATAATGGTGGGGTAGTATGCAACAACTGTAAGACCCGTAAAAATTAATTAATTAATTAATTAAATAATAATAAATGTGGCTAGTGGGGGCCTTTATGACAATAAATGTTAATTGATGTGATGTGGAAAAGTACTAGCTTAAGTGGTTGAGAGTACTTCGATTGTGTGAAAGGACTTGGGTTCAAGTCCTATGTATGCCATTTGTGTGATATTTAATATGTTATTTTTTTAATAATATGCTTGGTCATGTGGAGTGATAATATAATCTTAAATTTTATGAATTATCATAAAACATAGATTGGTTGAATGGTTGTGCAATTGATTTGGCCTTGGCTTGGTTATGGGTTCAAACCTTGGTGAACCTAAACTAACTTTCTTTTTGCTAATTTTAGTTTTGGTATGAATGTGAAGGGGCAAGGGAAACCCTAGCTAAAGGAGTAGCCAAGGGTGTTGGAAAACCAAATGGAATAGCCAATTGAATGATAATTAAAACTAAGTTTTAAGCCATTTTCATTTTGGCTAATAAACCATCATTAAAGTACAATTAAAGAGGCAAATTGAAGGAAAAAGAGATAACTTTTGAGTCTGCCATTTTGAGAATAGTAAGGAGTGTTATTACAGAGGAGAAACGTGAGGTTAGGTGTAGCAAAGGTACTGGTTTGGAGGAGAGTCAAAAGGAGACCATTGGTGATCCAAGGAAACTCTCAAGTGTCCACTTTTAAGCAAAGGAAACCTGGTTAGGGGAGTTTAATTCTGTGTTTTGTATGCCAATTATATGATTTTGTGCTATACTTGATGAATGGGGTGTGTTTTTCGACGTTTTCGTTCAATCTTAGCATTATCAAGTTTGAGCATGAAATGAACTCCCTCGCTCACTCATCCCAAACAAGAGTACCTCCGGTGAACTAAATCGTTCACATTCCGTATGCGGTCCACCCAACACGAACTCCTCGCTCGTGACTAAAACCAAGCACATCCCAGATCGCTATGGACTTAGTCCTTCAAATCTAACATCACAAACATAACTTCCAACAGCAGCCGTATCCGCCTGGCACTGCCAAAGCGTCGTCGGGCGAAACTCAAGCAGACCTCCTGGCGCATCATTTTGCGTCGCTAGGCATTGAGTAAAGTCAATGGCCACTGCCACTAGTTTAGGTGTCTTCCGCCTGGTGGCTTGTCCTGGGCCGCTATGCACCATACCAGTAGTGCAGTGCTACTGGTTTTTGGCACATTAAACAGGCCTTAATGGACCCCCAAACCACTCATACACATATTATCATACATTCATATTTAAACAGACCTTAATCCATTTCCTATGACAATAGTTCCAAGCATCACAATTCACGGTATCACCATCCATGTCATGCATATAATTAAATATTATGTAAGCAATCATGATTTCATTCTTTTACCTATTAATATATATTAATTCACTTGGTAATTTAACAACTGAGGGAACGCGTAACGACAATTCCAGTTACAGTTTTCCACATCCAGTCAACGAACCCTTTTTAATTCTTTCATGCACTTGATCCCTTACAACTCATACTTATACATACCAACATTCAACTCCCTCACGTGTTCACGTTATACCTCCTTCATTAACTACCCCATTTCATGCAAAAGATCTCGAGCCAAACCCCCAAAGAACGAAATTCACATGAACAGGTGAGGGAGTTGAATGTTGGTATGTATGCCCCTCTTTACTAAGATTTTACCGATACTATGAAAATTTGACTTTTCATAGTATCACAGTAAAAAATAAGTAAAGATAGAGACACTAATTTCGTCTGGGTTTTGAACAAGGAAGGGGTGACTAAAAAAATGGATTTAAAGGGATGTGATGACCAATTATAAAAAAAGGGTCAGGATCCAAAGAAGAAAAAAACTCGACCATTTCGAAGAAGAGGGTCCTGATGTCAAGAAAGAAATAAATGACCATTCCATTGGAGAGGGTCTTGTTGTAACAAAGAAATCAATGACCATTCCATCGGAGAGGGCCTTGATGTAAACATAAGAAAATCAATGACCATTCCATCGGAGAGGGCCTTGATGTAAACATAAGAAAATCAATGACCATTCCATCGGAAAGGGCCTTGATGTAAACATA
>Ga0214545_1011788_pt1 | contig 11854 bp, 6 predicted proteins | sample CNSS4metaG_FD_160064 | JGI IMG/M metagenome (GOLD analysis project Ga0214545, IMG submission 160064) | Root nodule microbial communities from cowpea collected in UCLA plant growth center, Los Angeles, California, USA - CNSS4 | ecosystem: Host-associated > Plants > Roots > Nodule | place: USA... | reverse complement strand
AGAGGACATTTTTGGTACAAAAAAAAAACAGAGGAGACTATGGACCATGTTAGGGGTGACATGAGCACAACAATTAGTCAACTATAAAAGGTTAGCAAGACATGAACGCTGAGCCGTAACAAGTGTTTTATTGTAGGGATTGTGTGCACTTTGATATAGGAACATTAATGGACATATTGTTTTTTTCTGTTTTGTGTGTGATAATGCACAGAAAGTTAAGATCACATTTTAAGTTCAACATTAGTTTAACATAGACCAATTTATATTTGATAAATACAACTCCAGTTTGAGTAGATGAAAAAAACAACTTTGAATCTGAAACTAATTTTTAACTTCTTAACAGCATATAATACATTCCCTCAGAAGACTACTAAAGGTGAACGTGAATTTAAGAGTCCAATATACTTCATATTGTGTCATTTGGTCAATATCCATTCAAGAATGTGTTATTTCAATAATGTACTGATTTTGATATATGTTAAATATGGACTGTGATATTAAGTTAATTCCATACAAGTATTAGTTAACTCTATAGATACACGTAAACACGTGAGAAACTAATAAATGATGTGTTACTTGTTCAACAATAATGATTTCAATCAAACAATCTAAAAGTATAGAAGATTTTAGTTAATTTAACAAGAATTGAATATTATTTTATTTAGTTCTTTTAATATTATCATCATCTATTACGAAAATATTGACATAGCTGCCGTTATCACGTTGATATTATTAGGAGTAAAAACACGAATGACATGTTTTTAGAAATTAAAGACAATAATTATAAAAATTCAAATAAATAATTTCATATTTAAAGAAAAATAAAAACAGAAAATAAAATATGAAATATTTATATGGAAAACATATTTAAATTAAACTAATTGGGATGAAAGACTTAAATATTAGCCGTTCCTCAATTTTTTTTTGTTTTTCTTTCCCTCCATTTTCAAAGTTTCATCTCTTTTAATCGGTTCAAAGTGTGGCCAAAAGATAGTCCTACTTGTAAATTCTTAAATTTTGCTACTTCAAATCATATGAACGACAAATAAGATCATTCTCTTTGTTCCTATTGGGATTCGACGTGTGAACTTTTATATTGGTGGCAAGATTCAAGTGGATTGGAGAATCCTGATATATGCTCCTGATCGAGAGTTGAAGTAGAAGAGAAGATATGCAAAAGACTATCTGATGCTCAAGTCAATTTGGATCTTTAAAGCAAGAGAGAACGAATGAGTATGGGAGAGTGTGTATTCCTTGAACATACTAAATGTATTTATACGGTCTTTTGGTGTTTTGGACCTCGAATCCTTGTGATAAAACTTGTAATGTAATATAAAACCAATATCAGTGAAATAACAACTTACCTCATATAAGCAATAATAATAATAACAGTAATAGTAATAGTAATAATATAATAATAATAGTAATAATAATAATAATAATAATAATAATGTGATACCTTTACCCGATATACTGAATATCCTGTAAATATTTGGTGTTGTTCCTACAGAGAACAAACAAGATAAGTTAGGCACAAGCGCCATCTTATCCATGTAGTCCGCTATCTCCTCAGTTGGCCTCTTCCCGGTTGGTACATGTCGGTTTGGACCCAAGAGGGGTTACCTGCAGAAGGGACTCCGAAGCTCAAGTGAGTCAAAGCTCTTCAAAAGGTCAAATAAGTGATTAATGGAGTAATGAATGCGTACCTTTAATTATTGGGGTCCACATGTATTTATAGAGTATTAATCATGTTTGGTTATGCCATGGGCCGGGCCCTGGCTTGGGCTGTAAGTGGGCCTAGGCCCTAGCCCAGGCCCTTAAGAGGACCCACTGAACACTAGGGGGACTTTAATTTTACTAAGTATATTGGAGTAGTCGGCCTAGGCCGACTACTTTCCTTGGCGGTATGTTGGTTATGTGTTGCCTTGTGCAGGTTGTTTCTCTGGACGTTTAGGTTATCGGTTTAGTCTGGTAAGGCTTAGACCAACTCGGCTTAGGCTGACTACTTGATTGCTTTGGCATATATGTATCGTTTTATCACTTATTTGGTCGAGTTTGGCCAGGTGTGGTACAAGTGTAAATATTTGGTATCAAAGAATATCAACATAATCAAACTATCGAGATTTGTCACCATTATCGTTAGAGATGACAATTAAACCCACCTTCGTGGATATTGCCCGAACCCGTCTCTGTTTTGACGAAAAATCCCCACATTGACTGGATATGAGTATGGGTATGGGTATGAGGAATCTCTGAATTTTTCAATTGGGTATGGGTATGGGGAATCTCTGAAGTTTTCAATTGGGTATGAGGATGTAAATATCCCACCATAATACCCATTCCTATTTAAATTATTAAAATATTTACAATTAATTAAGTAACAATATATATATATATATATATATATATATATATATATACTTTCTAGTTTTTATTTCTTCTAATTATTTAGTTTGTCATGAAACTTATTCGTATCTCCAATATATATTTTTCATTTTATCATAACCTTTATGTAATTATATTAAAATTATGTATGCCAATTAAAAATTTTCATGTCTCACATTTGAATATTTCTATTATTTTTTAATATTTTTTATTTATTGTATATTTTCTTTTCACATAAGAATGTTTAATGCTCTCAATTTAAGTGTTTAATAGCATAAACCTTTCATTTACTAGGTAATATAAAAAAATTATATATTTACTTATTATTATTAATTTTTGTTTCATTTGAAGAACTATTTTGTTTCGCCAAAAAAAATTATATTATTTCTCAACCATTGAGTATATATGTTGATATTTTAAAAGTTTTCTTAGATTTTTAAGGTATTTTTCATCTTATCATACACTTAATTATACATTTGTTTTCATTTGTGCGATTTCTTTCAATAGTCTCTCTAATTATTTATAAGACACAAATTTGTTAATTTGTTAATATTTTTATTTGTTGTTTATTTTCATCATGTAGAATACTATTTCGATATATTTTATTTAATTATTTTTTATTTTCTAATTCATTATCAATCATACTGTAATTTTTTTACTATAATTGTATAAAATAACTTTTATTTACTAAAATATAAAAATTTAATGTAATTGCCATGAATTTTTTTTATCACCATCCAACATATGTTGGAGTTCAAAAGATAAAAGATCTATGTTAAAATTTTATTATTATGTTTATTATTTGTTCTTTGCGTCATTTTGATCAAGTGATGTATTATAACTTTTATTAGTGTATAAAAAAGAGATTCATTAGAATTTAAAAAATTGAAGTAAACAAACATTTAAAATATATTTTAATTTAAATATTTGTTTTCTTTTTATATTTTTTTTGAAAATATTTTGAAATTTTATCAACTAGGTTTCATTGATGTTTGCAAATTTAATATGTTTTGGTTCTCATGAAATTTTATTTGGTATTATAATATAAAATGTAAACAATTATAATTTATTTCAAAGTATTTGATATCGAAGACACAATCATTCTCCTAAACCTAATATTAAATATTTGATAATATTATGTTTCCTTTACTGTAAGTTTTTCATTGTTTTATAAAAATTAATTAAAATTAATATTGAAGTAGTAGGAAAACGGGTACGGGTATGGGTACGAGATTATACCCGTTACCCGGTGGGGATGGGGATGAGCAGTGGCGGATCTTGACTAAGATTTCTGGGGGAGCCAAAATAATATATTTAAAATTTATATATTTAACATTTTTGTCACTCGTTCACTTTAAATTAATACATAATTTAATATAGTTATAACTATAACAGAAAATACACATATCTACATTTTTCAGCTATTTTTTATTCAATGTAAATAATCATATTATATGTAAAATATTCATTTTCCATTTTACTAATGTGCACATATCAATTCAAAAGTCATCACAAACTTTCATTTCATCATTGTTATGCTTATGCGATGAGCAACCTTATTGTCTTGTTCTCATCTTCTTTTCTTTTTTATCAATTTTAAAAAAAGAATTTATTCCTTTATTTTTTATCAATATACCTATCTATAAAACAAGTTTAAGACAAAAAAAATATTATAATATAATCGAAAATTGAGAGACATAATTACTAAAAAAAGTATGATAATCGAGTTACAATTAAAAATCCTCTATAAAAAATCACATAATACATTATTTGCTCTTCTATATTCATAAACAACGAATATACAAAAGGGTAATGAGATAAAAAAACAGGGCTAAATATTAAACAATTATTGAACTACCAAGTGAGACAAGATATTTTTTTTTCTTTAAGAATGAGAGAAGATATGAAAAAAATGAAGGCAGAAATAATGAGTTTCTGTTTAACTTTTTTTTTTATTCAATAACAAATGAAATCAGGTAAAGATGAGAGATGAATACAACACGTTAAAAAAACTCAAGAAACAATGTGAAGAAAATATAAAAATTATCTTAACAATTTTATTTTAATATATTCAATTTTATATTGTACTATTTATTAACATTAAATGTTGTACTTTATAAAAAAATAAAAAAATATTTAATTTAATTTTTAATAATTTTTATTATACTATTATCTAATTTAAAATGATAATTATAATTTAAAAAATTTAAAAATATATATAATTTAAAAATTTTAAATATACATAATTTTAAAAAAATTAAAAAATCTATGGCCCCCGCCTGCTCCATCGTGGCTCCGCCACTGGGAATGAGACAAAAGTTTGATACCCGTTAGGTTTGGGTATGTGGATGATGATAAATTTTTTCTATGAGGATGAGTATTAGATAACGACCCGCCCCGCCCTGCCTCGTTGTCATCCTTAATTACCGTTAATATGTGAATATTTGCCCCCAATAGATGTATCTTAAAATATTTGTATTCTTCTTAGTAATGAGGCTAATTGGGCCTTATTGTGTCGCATTACTTAACATCATCTATTGGACCGGGTAAGTACAGTCTTATTTTTTTATTCATTTTTCTTTAAATATGTTGGATTTTAAGAGTTTATATTTTTGTTTCAGTCATATTAGAGTTTTATTTCAATATATATCAAAGCTACTATTAAGGTGAAATTCCATTTTTTTTTCTTAACATAACAAGACAAAGTATCCATTATGTTGCATTAAGTTGTGTCTAATTTTGTAGCACCATCGTTACTTTTAAAACTGGTATTTTGTTTTTGGCTAAAATCCTCTTTGATCTCTATCTTTACTTTTTATTTAATTTGATTCAATTTTTTATTTAATTAAATTTTATTTTGGGTTAAATTGATCCAATTTAGTCCTTTCTATTTGACTAGTATAATCAGGTAACGCTATATTTGCACATATCACAAGTCAATTCGTAATATTTTTATTTATTTATTATTTTTTTTTCTTTTTAGTTTTTTTTTTCACATGTCAGACCTGTGTCGTATCATGTGTCAGTGCTAACATTATGTGTCAATATGTCAATATCACGAGTTAATGTTAACACTATATGGCAGTGTCAACACTAAGTGTTAGTGGTATTCAAGTTAGGTAAAATAAAGATTATGCTTAGGATTGTGAAGGTTCATATAATCATAAATCACAAGATCATTAGGTTTTACTTTTTATATTACAAGCATAATATCACCAAATACACATCCATGAAAATAAAATTAATTCATCTAATATAAATTATTCAAATCAATGGAGGATTTCAAAAAAACAATTCCATTTGGCCGGTTAACTATGAAGTTTAACATAATTTCTCCTCTTGTCAGAATTCAAATGAAATTATAGAGACAAAATAAATATTTTGTGTGTACCAAGATTTGTAGCTGAAAAAAAGAAGAAAAATTTGAATTATATAAAGTTTTAGTTCGGTGGTATTGTGGTGTTGCAATTATGTATTAATTTTTAATTGAGAAATGAATTTTAATAATAATTGTATTAATTTTTAGTTAGATGAAACGTGGGAATAACACACAATGAAATTTTCTTAATTACATAAACTTTTAGCTAGGTTTAGGTTTAATTTAAGCTATATTCATTTACTCAAGAAGAGATGGTGCAACAAAGATTTTAAAGAAAACATAAATTTACACTATTTTGTGATTTTGTATGACGATCTTATTGATCCTCCTATGTTACGATTATATGTGAAATATAAGTTGTAAATACTATGTAAAATCGTAGGATCATGCGATTTTACGATTTAAATCTCAATTTTATCTATTGGTGGTATAAAATATAATAAAATAAATATTATTTATTCATAAAATTGATTTAAGTAGACTAGTTAAGTTAAAAAGATGCAAAATATATTGATAATTTATTTTAAATTTCATGGGAAAATTAATTTTTTTAAAGGAATTAATTTTATAAATAACCTAACAAAGGAAAAATACATTTTTTTAATTATTTCAAATTTTAAAATTCAAAAATTACTATCAGAGCTGTACATTTAACTTTGTAATACTTAAAAAATATATAAGTTGGTTTTTTCTAATTTAAATTAAAAAATAAAATTAATTTCAATATTTCAAGATTGTAATTAGGCTTAATTACTAATTTGGTCACATTGTGAATAGAGACAACATTGGTCAAATTAAAAAAAATTTGGGACTCAATTTAGTTGAAAAATAAATATAAGTGCGGAACTGAATACAAGATATTGCCACATTGCACTGATATGGTCATGTGATACTCTGGAACAACACAGATCTGACACGTGAAAAAAACTTAAAAATTAAGAATAAAATATATATATATATATATATATATATATATATATATATATATATGTATGTATGTATGTAAGCCCCTTTTATTTTTTGTCCTAAAACGTTGGGCCTGGCCTTGCTAAAGGGCCTAAGTTAGCCCATAAGGGAGCCTCATAACCCCACACTCAACACCTCACTCTCACTTTGGTCTCATTTTTAGAAACGATTCCTATTCCTTCTCCCCTTTTTGCTATAGAGAGCTCTGCTAGGGTTTGAGTAAGCTCTCCTATTTTCTCTTTGTTGTGCGTTTCCCTCATGTAAGTTAGACTCCACCCTTCTCTTCTTTTCTATTCCTATTACCTGGTTTCTGTCTTGGGTCATCCTTATAGACTCATTCTTGCTCCTATGTTTGTGCTCTATAGCTGTTGAGTTCGTTCTTGGAGCTAAGGTGCTTCCGCTATCAATGTCTAAACCCCCCCTCAAGCTTAGCTCTACTCAAAAGGTAAGGGAAGCTAGGGTTTCATGTTTTTAATGTATCTTGCTTGTTTTCAGCTCTGTTTCGTGTTTTTGATGATTGTGTGGTGCTTGTGATGGTATGAAACTACATTGTGCATTGTTCTGGGTAAACTCCTGTTTTTGCATGCGTGAACAGTGGAGAGAATCTGGTATTCTCGCCTAAGCGAGTGGGTCTCGCCTAAGCGAGATTATCATAAACCCTCCCAAGCTTTTGCTCGAGTTATCGCTCAGACAATGAGTTCCAATTTTGAGCGAGAAGTCATCTCCCTCAGGCGAGGAGGTCTCGCTTAAGCGAGAAAACGCGAAAACCCCATTGTTCCACTGCTCGAGCTCTCGCCTAGGTGAAAAGGGCTCGCCTGAGCGAGAGAATCTCTCTCGCTTGAGCGAGTGCCTCTAGCCTAAGCGAGATTTGTGCAGGGACGTGCTCTAGTGCTATTTTCTTCTATATTTTTGGTGGTTGGTCACATGATTGATTGTATTACTCTATTTAAAGCATGAAGTATGTGAATATGCATGTGTTATCTGATTGTATGGACTAGAATTGATGAGCTTGGTATGATTAAGTGCATAAATCATGATTGGTTGATTGGTTGGATATTGGCATGAGATCGTATGCTTGATAAATCTATGGTTGGTTGGTGAGACATGGCTTTGGTATGAATATTGACATAATTCCATGAAACTCTTGGTGAGATTTCATGGTGGTGTTGGATGTGATGGACGTAATTCCATGAATCTCTTGGTGAGATCTCATGGTGGTGCTGTAGGTGATGGACGTAATTCCATGAACCTCTTGGTAAGGTTTCATGGTGGTGCCGTAGTGTATATAATTAGGTAAGAATTCAAGTAAGGATTGCATCCTGAAACTCTAAAGAGTTAGTTAGTCTCACGTAGAGCGAACTGACTCAAGTGGTGAGAGTAGCAGGAGGCCCTAGTCTTTAGCGGGATAATGACCTTAGATGTTTGAAGACTAACCTTGTGCGTGGTAGGGTGAAACCCATTGGCAATGGCTCTGGAAAGCAGTATAGGCCACCACAAATGCAAACATCCGGTGAATCCGACCGATTATATGTATCCGGATAATTGAGTCTTAGAGTTTTGCTTATTTGCTATCTGTAAGACCCGAGCAAATTAAATAATTAAATAAATAATTATTTAATAAATGCGGGTAGTAGAAACCTTTATGGCATTTAATATTAATTATTGTGATGTGGAAAAGTACTAGTTTAAGTGGTTGAGAGTACTTGGTTGTGTTAAGAGGACTTGGGTTTGAGTCCTATATATGCCAATTGTGTGATATATTATTATGTGCATTATTTTAAAGTTATGCTTGGATGTGTGTAGTGATAATGTAATCCTAAAATTATAGGAAATATCACAAAATAGGTATTGGTTGAATTGGTTGTGCACTTGACTGATAATTGTGAGTTGTGGCAGCCATTTTCGTTTTAGGGGTAATTATGCTTAATTAAGGTAATTTTAGAAGAGAGAGAGGGAAAAACGTGAGAGAGGAAGAAAGGAACTGGTTTTGGACGTGAAAAAGAGAGATTCTGGAGGTAATTGGGAGAGCTGCCATTTTGTTTTTGGAAAAGTGAAAGCTGAAACCTTGGAATAGCTACCATAAAGAAAAGATTAGAAGAGCAATTGCAGCAAGAAATTCCAGGTAAGGGGAGCTATTTCGTGTGTTCTTTAATGTGCACGAATGAATGTGCCTTGCCATGAGTTTTCATGCTCAATGTGATGTGAATTGGAGGTTTGATTGTTTTGAGGTTGTGTGAAAAGTCTCTTATGCTATTGTATGAATATGATGAGGGTTTTTTGTACTATATGTTATTTATGGTTCAATCTCAAATTTTGGTGATCAAATTGGGTCTAAATCATGCTCATAAGATTTGTGCACTGTTTTAGATTCCTTAGTAATGTTTGAATGTGATTTTGGGCATTGTTTTTGGTGTCTGCGTGCATGAACAGGGAGGACATTTGCTATTCTCGCTCAAGCGAGCAAGGCTCGCCTAGGCAAAAATAGCAGAGACTCGAACCTGGTTCTGCTCGAGCATCTCGCTCAAGTGGAGAGCCCTTGTTTTGGGCGACATGTCATCTCGCTCAGGCGTGCCTCGCCTAAGCGAGAAATCATGAGGATTGTGTGGTTCTGCTTGAGCATATCGCTCAGGCAGACAACCCTGTTTTGGGCGATAGAGCATCTTGCTCAGGCGAGAGTTCCTCGCCTAAGTGAGAAATCGTGGAATTTCGTGTGTTTTGCTTAACTCGTCGCCGAGGCGAGGGACGTTGGTTCTGGGCGAAGGGTGATCTCGCCCAAGCTAGAAGGAATGCCCAAACGAGAATTCGTAGAGTGCCACTATAATGAGCTCGCTCAGGCGAGAGAACCTAGCTTAAGCGAGACAGGCCTGATCGCTTGGGCGAAGGCTTCTAGCGTAAGCGAGATTAGTGCAATTTTGCGTGTGTTGTTTATACGCATTGATGCGGACTTGGATCAAGAGATGCTGTGCCATGAGCGGATAGGTTCATGGATGGTGGTGAACACATGATGATATGAGCGATGAGGTTCATATCCAGTTACTATCGTGTGGGGATACGAACGAGGTAGGTTCGTATGTTTCGTACTCACACTTGAGAGATGCTGCGTGCGGGGAGGTACGTAGCTGGTGGATCACGTGTGTTAGACTATGGGCGGGTAGGTCCATAGAGCAGGACTACAAGCGGGGAGGTTCGTAGAGCAGGACTACGAGCTGGGAGGTTCGTAGAGGCAGGACCACGAGCGGGCAGGTTCGTGTGAGAATCATAAATCTTGAGTCCATGGCTAACTGTTTGTGTGAATTGAAGGTTGAAAGGCCTTGGGATTTTAAGGTCTTGGCCAAGAAATAACTAGGATGAAACAGATGGGTGCATTATTTTATTATGTTAATTGATATGTTATTTTGTGTATAAGCTCACCCTTTCTGTTTGTGTTTGGCGATGATCGTGTGATTCATTACACGGGAGTAGATGATACTACAGGTGATGCTAGTGATGCATAGAGATGCGGAGAGGGCTAGCTTGGAGATTTTGAGCTAGGGATTTTATTATGATTTTCTTTGTTTGTCGGATTTTGGAACTTGTAATAAGATTATTATTTTAGCTATGTTTAAATTATGGTGCTTTGAATAATGCTTTAAATTTTCCTGCGTTTGGGAATAATGAAAATATGAGGTTGTTTATAAATTATTTATTTATTTATTTTTAATTAAGTAATTCCTAGTAGGGATGTTACACTATCACATGATTGTTTGTCTATCTTGTTGCATGTTTATGATCTGTTTTAAGCATCTGCGGGCCATAACATGTTAAAATGATTTATACTCTAACTTACCCTTTCTGTTTGCTTGTGTGTTTTGGGTGTGATTTTCCTTTTTGCAATGATCATCAATTTATTGATGTGAGCAGATGTGGAAACCCCTAAAGGTCACCAAGGTGATGGAAACTCTACAGTGTAACTAGGTGTGGGTTGGATCTCATTCCTTCAAGTATCCTCTGTAGGCACGATTGCCTATGTTATATCTTGCTTATGAGCAAACTCTGTTGGACATTTGTGAACTTTTACATGTTTGTTCCTGGCATTGTATAGTGCCTTTGTTTCCTTTTGGTATATTTGAATAACGGTAAAAATCCTTATACTTTAAATCTTGTGTCCTTGAATATTATAATTTATGCGATGTTTTATTTGATTATATTTATTTATTAAATGTGACGTTACAATAAATACGACATTAACGTTATTTATACACATTTAACGATAAATCAAATTAATTTAATACAAAATGAAAATTAATTAAAAAAGAAATCAAAGTAAATAAAAACAACCAAAAGAGGATTTAGCCTTTGTTTTTCTAGAATGTTCATGTTAAACAAAATATTGAAGATTTGTGATGGTGGAGAAAGAGCAAGGTGTCCTTGTAAACCCATTTAATTAATAAAATTTGGTTTATTGGAAAACAATCATATCACTTCTCACTAGGGCTGGGCATAATTTACTAAACTATACTAAACTATAGTTAATTGTACTATATTAAACTAAAGTATACTAAACTATTCATAATAATAATTGAACTGTACTATAAAATAGTTCAGTTTTAAGAAACTAAACTTATGATAAGTTAACTAAATTAACTAAGTTAACTATTGAACTATAGTAGATTGAAATAGCAAAATACCTCAAATAAAATATTGGTATTAGGATAAGAATCGAACTTATGTGTTTTATGTCTTACGTTCTATTTTTTCTCTTTCATATTGAAATATTTATTTTATTTTGTCTTAATTTTTTTTCTTTACTCTTTCTTTCAGAAAAATATAAAATATTTATAATTAATTTATTAAAAAAAATTATAAATTAATTCAATATCTTATTTTATTTTGAATGAATTTTACTATGTAATGTTATTTTTCTGTTATGATTTTACAAAAGTTATTTTTAAAAATTAAATTTTGTGACAGCTAACATTTTTATAATTTTTTATTTATATTAAAGTTTTTTTAACTTTAATATTGAAATTTGTATAATAAATATAAATATTGGTACTAACGTATTTTTTATTTTAAAATCTTATGTAATATTATTTTTTAGTTTTAAAATATTTATTATGTGGCATCAACTTTTTTAAAGAGAAT
>Ga0214545_1011786_pt1 | contig 11862 bp, 14 predicted proteins | sample CNSS4metaG_FD_160064 | JGI IMG/M metagenome (GOLD analysis project Ga0214545, IMG submission 160064) | Root nodule microbial communities from cowpea collected in UCLA plant growth center, Los Angeles, California, USA - CNSS4 | ecosystem: Host-associated > Plants > Roots > Nodule | place: USA... | reverse complement strand
ACACAAGGGGTTATCACCCAACCTCTCACAGGGTAAGTCCCCTTCGCGTCTAAGGCTCTATCGAGTCCAAAGACTAGGACCTCCTGCTACTCCTCACGACATAATCCATTCTACTCTACATGAGCATGAATGATTATTGGATTCCTCATGTCATCCAATACGGATTCCTCATGTCGTTACACACACTAACAAGCTCTTATGAGTTTCCCTTGAAACTCCATTACAAACACAACTTCTCATCCTTCACAATCATCAATTATTCGATTCTCACTATATTAACAACAATATTTCAAGCATACAGGAGAGTAACTGCACATAATTACAATACTTCTTATCACTTCACTCATTAAAACAGGACTTCAAGCCATCCACTGCAGTGGCCCTCGCCCAAGCTAGAAAATCCAACCTAGGCGAGAGGCTGTCTCGCTCAGGCGAGTCAATCTCGCCTAGGCGAGACTCTAACAGTGCCAAATATTAAAAACCTGGGCGAACTCTCGCTCAGGCTAGGCTGATTCGCTTAGACGAGAACAACTCTCGCTTAAGCGACTCCAGCTCACCTAGGCGAGACTTCGTGCAGGAACAGGGGTGATTTCTCTGATAGTTTCGCTCAGGCGAGAGCCACTTGCCTAGACAAAAATACCAGTTTTCAATCTTGTTCTTACATGCAAGAGTCCAGATTCATCACAAACTTAAAAACACACAGTAATCACGCAATTCAATCATCAATTCAACACTTAAGCATGTAATTCAGACTTATCAAGACAGATTCTAAATGGTTTGAGTAAAAGTTAGCTAACTCCCCTTACCTTTGGAATTTCCACTAGAATTGACTCTTCAACCAAAGAGAATACCTCAAACTCCCAACCTAAGGCACTGAATTACAATTGCAAATGGTGAGAACAGATTCTACCACAACCCAGAATGTTGGAATTACTTAGAATTCGAAAATCAGAATATGAGGGGGAAAATACAAGTTGACTTACGCGTAGGAAAGGAAGACTCAGCTTGGGGAAGTGGTTCTGATCTTGCTTCAGCCCTAAATTCTGCAACAGGGAAGAGGATTAGACCTACTGCAGAAATTCTTTGGGTGAATTTGGTAGAGAGAAGGCAGAGAAAGAGTAGAGGAAGGAGAGGGTATTAGAGAGAGAGAATGGGTTTTGTTTCTGGTGAAGTGGTGGCAGAGGGGGTTCTCACATTCTCCCCATCAACAAAAATTTTTGACCCGAAAATTGAGACTTACTAGAGAATAGATGTGGATATGATTCCTTCACGTCCTTTTCAAGTTCCTAAGTGGAATCACCCGTTTTCTTGTCCCAGCTGACCTGAACTAGGCTGATGGTTTTTCCCCTGTGCTGTCTTGTCTGGCTATCCCCCAGACCAACAGGCTGAACCTCTACTGAAAGATCATTCCTGATCTTCAAATCCTCTACTTCCAGTACATGAGAGGGATCAGACACATACTTCCGGAGTTGGGAGACATGAAACACCGAGTGGAGGTTGGCCAACTGAGGAGGTAGGGCGATTTCATAAGCAACTGGTCCAATTCTCCGCAGAATCTGATATAGACCAATGAATTTGGGGGATAACTTTCTCGAGCGAATAGTCCTTCCCACACCAGTGGTATGGGTAATCCTCAAGAAGACATGGTCTCCGGCTGCAAACTCTAACGGTCTTCTCCTCTGATCCGCATAGGATTTCTGTCTACTTTGAGATGTTTCCATCCTTTCTTTTATTAACTTAATCTTCTCGGTAGTTTGCCTCAGCAACTCTGGTCCCACTACCACTGACTCTCCATCTTGGTACCAGCACAACAGAGTCTTGCATCTCCTGCCATAGAGGGCCTCAAAGGGTGTCATGCCAATACTCGCATGAAAACTGTTATTATAAGTAAACTCTACCAAGGGCAGGACCTCATCCCAAGCACCTAGATGATCAAGTACGCACGTCCGCAAGAGATCCTCAATAGACTGAATGGTCCGCTCTGATTGGCCATCCGTCTGGAGGTGATAAGCTGAGCTCATAGTCAGCCTGCTGCCCAAGGCACTTTGTAAAGTCTGCCAGAATCGGGAGGTGAATCGTGGATCCCTATCAGAGACTATGCTCGACGGCACTCCATGTAATCTCACGATCTCACTGATATACAACTGTGCCAGCTTCGTCATGGACATCCTCAAATTCACTCTAGAAAGTGAGCACTCTTAGTTATACGGTCTACTATAACCCATATAGCATCGTGGCTCTTCATTGTTCGTGGTAAATGGGTCACGAAGTCCATAGCAATGCTATCCCATTTCCACTTCGGGATCTCCAACTGTTGCAGCATCCCTCCAGGTCTCTGATGTTCTGCCTTAGCCTTTTGGCACGTCAAGTAGGATGACACATACTGAGCAATATCTGACTTCATTCCTGACCACCAGAATGATTCTTTTAGATCATGATACATTTTAGTCATACCTGGGTGCATGCTAAAACGACTCTTGTGCCCCTCCTCAAGGATCATACCCTTCACTTCCAAGTCTTCTGGTATGCAGACTCAGCCTCTAAACCTCAACACCCCATCACTTCCTAGCATAAAGTCATTGGCTTTCTCAGTGTCAAGCAACTCCACTGTTCTCCGTAGCTTATGATCAGATAACTGCCTCTCCTTTATCAGGACTAGGAAATCACAAGATACTGTGAGATGATTGCACCTAATGACATTCTCTCCCAAAGTCACCTGCAATTGCATGTCCCTGAACTGTTCTACCAATTCCAACTCTCTAGCCATCATATAGGATGCGTGGACTATTTTTCGGCTTAGGGCATCAGCCACCACATTTGCTTTCCCTAGGTGGTACAACAACTCAAAGTCAAAGTCCTTTAAGAACTCCATCCATCGCCTCTGCCTCATGTTTAATTCTTTCTGGTCAAACAGATACTTAAAGCTCTTGTGGTCACTGAAAACTTGGAACTGTGCTCTATATAGATAATGCCTTCAGATTTTCAGAGCAAACACCACAGCGGCTAGCTCTAAGTCGTGTGTGGGGTAGTTCTTTTCATGACCCTTCAGCTGTCTCGAGGCGTAAGCAACCACTCTTCGTTCCTGCATCAGAACGCACCCTAACCCCTGGTGTGAGGCATCGCAGTAAACCTCAAAAGGCCTACTGGTATCAGGAATCACCAACACAGGCGCACTAGTCAGCTTCTGCTTCAACTCTTGGAAACTAACCACACAACGGTCAGTCCAAGCAAAAGGCTAATCCTTGCGAGTCAGCTAGGTTAAGGGGGCCACGATCTTAGAGAATCCTTCAATGAACCTCCTTTAGTAGCTTGCCAGCCCCACAAAACTCCTAATCTCAGTCATTGATTTTGGACGCTCCCATTTCAACACAGCTTCCACCTTGGATGGATTCACAGATACGCCCTGAGCTGAGATCATATGCCCCAAGAATTAGATTGTGGTCATCCAAAACTCGCACTTGGACAATTTTGCATACAACTATTTCTCCCTCAAGATGCTTAGAACTACCCTCAGATGTCTCGCATGATCTTCACGAGTTCGGGAGTATATTAGGATGTTGTCGATGAAAACCACTACAAACTTGTTTAGAAACGGCCTAAAGATCATGTTCATATAGTCCATGAACAAGGCAGGGGCGTTAGTCACGCCAAAGGGCATCACGACGTACTCGTAGTGTCCATATCTGGATCTAAAAGCGGTCTTCTGTACATCATCAGACTTAACTCTAATCTGATGGTACCCCGATCTTAGGTCGATCTTAGAAAACACTGCAGCACCGTGCAACTGATCCATCAAGTCATCTATCCGAGGCAGAGGATATTTGTTCTTGATGGTTAACTTGTTAAGTTGCTTATAATCCATGCAAAGTTTGGAGCTGCCATCCTTCTTCTTAACCAACAACACCAGCGCTCCCAGGGTGACACGCTTGGTCTGATAAACTGTTTCTCAAGCAACTCTTCAATCTGTTGTTTTAACTCTACCAACTCAGCAGGAGCCATCCTATAAGGTGCCATTGATACTGGTCCTGCTCCAGGCACCAAATCAATGGAGAACTCTACCTTCCTAGAAGGGGGTAAGCCAAGCACATCCTCAGGGAAAACATCTGAAAATGCTAGTATATATAATATTGGTCAACTTATGGATATATAATATTAGTCCATTCAAACAAAATTTTTTACAATCTTTATTGAACAAGTTCAAACAAAAATTCGTTTCCCCATTATTGTGGTTTATGGAATTAAGTCTCCATTTTTACCTCTTTTTGTGTGTTTATTGTCATGAATAAATCAACTCTTTTTGAGATTTTATTGTGTTATATCCTCAAGTTTAGTGTGTTTTGTATTGTTTTGTGTTTTAGTTATTTTATGCTTGTTTTGTCTCTAATCTCTTTTCTAAGTATGTTAAATAAGTTAATAGGAAGCATTTGTGGTGGAGGAAACAAGCAAGATCTCAAAAGAGCATGATTAGACAAGAAAAGATTGATTTTGAAGCAAATACCCATGTCGGGCGCCACTGGAATCACGCTAAGTTGTCAAATTGCCCAAGGCTAAGCGGTGGAAAACTGGGATTGAGCGCCACAATGCTGAGCGGTGAAAAGTGGGGCTGAGCGCCCTTCAATTTGTAAAACCTCGCTGAGCGCTGTTGAGACAAGGCTGAGCAATGGCATCACTGACATGTCAAAAAATGGGTTTTTAATCTTGTTTCTCGCGAGTGTTTGGACCATTCCTCATTTTGCACAATAGAGAAACACTTTTGGGTGCTTGGAAAGCCTCTTGGAGGTTGTTAGGGGTGTTGGAAAACTCTCTCACTCCTCCTTGGGTCTTCTCCTCCATTCATGGTGGGTTTTCCCTCTTTTGGGGTTAGAGAGGAAGATGAGTTGCGAATTAGAGATGGAAATGCGAATGGGAGGCGCAATTGGAGCATGAATCAGTTGCCAAAAATCTTGGGAAAGGGCTTGCATATTCTCTTTGGTTTCCGTTTTTTCCCTATCTCTTCAATTTGTAAAACATAGGTTCTCCACTATGGAGAGCTAAACTTATTTGTTGGGATTAGATGTAATGAACTGAATTCTTGTGTATTGTGTGATGTTAATCCATATGTTTTTTCCATTTCTATGTTAGTATTTGATTTTCATGCTTAATACTTGCTTTGGTTTGGCCACCCATGCATGATTTGTGATTCTTGAGGTGTTGGAAAATGTCTTTTGAACCTAGAACTGAAATATAATGCCTAATGTAGCTTGTATCTAGGGATAAAACATGATTCATTAATAATCTTATGACTCTTCAACTTAATGCATGATTTCACTTGTTGAGGATTCAAGAAATTAAAACTTGATGAGTTATCATAGACTTAAAGTCGCTAGGAATATGATTTGAGTATTCTTTTGAGTTGATTTTGACTTGAAATTGGAATTGAGATGTTTGTGAATGCATGAGAATGAAATCTAGTTTTGACAATTGTATATAATCTATGTTAAATTTCTGTGCACACCAATTGTTTGATAAAATACCAAAAAGAGTTTCTTTGTGTTTTTGTGAGCTTTGTTGTCTATTTGAGTTGTGAATTGTGAGATTTGTCAAGTGTTACACAACTCCCTATAGAGAGAACAATATTTATTACTTGCTACGTACGACCAGTGCACTTGTCGTTTTTCACATAACAATTACTTGTCCAAAAAAATGCAACATTCAGCATACATTCAAAAAGCCTACCAACTACATTAACAAAATACATGTCCTTCGAACTTGTAGTTTAAAGAACTACATATAACCAATCTTCAATCTTCTTCCACTATACATGCCATATGTTTTAATTGCATATATGAATTCAACCTTGTTTCCAAAATATGTTCCAACCTCCTATTCATAATCAGTCATGCTTTTTGGCATGGTAGAGGTTGGAAAATGCCCATAACTTTGTCTGTCATCCTTTGAATCACTATCACACACACTGCCCAACTCTTCTGACTGCTAGTCACCACCAGACCAACCTGAATCATCATGACTAACTTTTTCATCCTCTCCATCCATTACTTCTCTATCAAAACCAACCTTGCCTTTTTGTTTTTTCCTCTTTCGGGAGGCACTCCCATAAGGCACCCTAACATCATCATCATCATGTTTTTAATGAAGGACTTCCACCTCCACACTACCATCCATTACATGAATATTACCATGAACATCTTCACCAACCTCAACCTCAACCTGACTAACACCCTGAACCCACCTTCACCTTCACCCTCAACATGACCCTCAACCTCAATATCAACCCACCCTCAACTGGAACATCAACCTCACCCTGAAATTCACCATCAACCTCACCCTTAACCACAACAGCAACCCCACCCTCAACCACACCATGAAATTCACCATCAACCTCACCCTTAACCTCAGCAGTAACCCCACCCTCACCTTGACCTTCCCCCTCACAATTATCTTAATATTCCACCGGATACTCCAACATTTCAACAATCTCAGTTGCAAATATTGTGTGTACATCAAATAAATGGACTTGACCCCATCGCTTGCTAATATAGACCATGTCCATTGCACCAGTAGCATCACACAATAGGTGGAACTTTTTACCCAAAAAAAAACCTAGACCTATAACATACCACAATTTCTTAATATCCACATATACAATTTGTTTAACTATATCTACTACCTCAAAGTAACTCCATCTATCTAGGTCATAAGACTAGGTACTTGTATCCCCAATATATTCCAATGTCCTATTATTAATAAAGTGGCCACCATGGTGGACCACCATTTCAAATAAATCATTTGACATTTCAACCTATATATACACAAACAATAGTTACCTTGTCAAATATACATGCCCACAAAATAAAGACATATTACAACCCATGCCCCCAAAAATCAATCAGACAAAATGTATAATTGGGGGACCACAATCAAACCAAATAGAAGTGTGTGGTGGGCCTTAAACAATAATACAATCCACTACCCACAACTTGACAAAGCATAAATAAACAAAACACATGGATATTAACACAACAAGAGTAGACAACACACATATCAAGAAGGAGAACCCCTAAATAGAAACCTAAAATCGAACAACGAAAAACTAAAAGCGCACCTTTCACCACCAATGCACATAACCTTCCAAATTATAATGAGTCAATATCGCGAAGAAATCCAATCTCTCAATCACTATCACATGAGCAAATTAGAGGACCACATAATGTCGATGAACAAATTACAAGGAAAAATCAAAGAAAGGGAGAAGAAATCAGTGCACCTTCCACCACGACAACACAAAATCTTCACAGACGACAAAACCCTAATCACTTCAACTTCTTGCACTATGGACAATGCTTTTTTAATCCTTGCTTTTGATGCGTTTTTAAATTTAACAAAAAACACTTTTTCAATCAATTAAATATTAAATTTTCAAGTTGTCTTAAAATGTGTCACATGTGTAATCATATTCACTATTATGTTACCTGCTTTAACAATGTCAATGACTTGGACTAAATTGGATTTTTTTAAAAAACTAAAGGACTAAATTGGACAATTGAAAAACTAAGGATCTTTTTAAGAATTTCACTAAAATTAAAGAACGAACTTAGGTTTTAAGCCTAAAATTAAGATTGTTTGTGATTTTTATATATTCAAAAATTTTAAAAATTTATAATTTTCCCTTTTTTTAATAATACATTTATGTGTATGTTATCAAAATTATTTTTTAAATTATTTTTTAAGTTTTTTTTATAGGTGAAAATATACGATCAATGGTTTAGAAACATTAAAAAAGTTTTAATTTTTTATAATTTTTTGGATTTTAAAATTTAAAATCAAACTTTATATCATATGTTTACTATTTATGTTGTTATTTTGAATTTTAAATTCAAAGTTTGATATCATATATTTCAAATTTTTAATTTTTTATGTTGTTCACAATATAAATCTTAATTTTATATATATATATATATATATATATATATATATATATATATATATATATATTATAGTTTGACGATTATAATTACTTTTTCAGAAATACAAAATTATATCTGTTTGAGAAATCAAGTCTCATAATAAAAGGACAAAAAATGTAAAACAATTTATAATGTCATAATTAAGGAACTTTGAAGTGCAGGTGAATTGAATCTATGAATTTTAAACAAAATTAATTATCAATATTAGATTTTTGTTATGCAAGATATTAACATTCATGTAATACTATTTTGTAAAATGGTAGGATTAGATCGAGTTTAGTTTAATTTTCAACTCAATCTATTTACATTTTATTGAATTGAACCTTTTTTTATACTTTAATATGACGTAATCCAAGAATAACTGAGTTGACTTTGATTAACAGAATGAAGTAATTTAACAATACCGATAACAAATAAAAAATAATTATAAATCTATTTTTAAGAAATGAAACGTTTATTATAAATGTAATATGAAATATTTACTCATAATATTCGTACGACCAAGAATAGTTTTCTCTTCCTTGTATAGTTTGGAAACTCCTGTGAGGCAATGAGTTATTATTAAAGATAATTGATCAAGTAACTTAAGATAGTAATATATGTCAAATGACAATTAATTAATTTATTTTTAAATATTTTTTTAATCCTTTTGGAAAACATCTAAAAGTAATGATCGCGGTTCTTATCTTACGATAAATCTTCTTCCCTACGAGCATGATTCGCCGTAACATCGTCAAAATATTATCCAGAGAAAATATCATCTTCAACATCTTTGATCATCAACAACTAAAAGAAAGATAAACTCGAATTTTAAACTAAATGCTAAAAATGGTCAAAGTGAGGACTGTTTGAAGAGCATGTAAATAAATGAAGATAATTCCGAGTTCCAAAAAAAGTAACACAAATATAAAGCTTCTAACATGAACTAAATGAACACTGAATAGAATAAGTTGGTGAGATTTCACTAAACCCATCATTTATTTTCTCATTCATTCACATTAAAATAATAATATTAAAATTATTAACTAATAATCAAATTATAATGTATTATTCAATTAAAATTAATTTATACTAATGTCCAATATCATTACTCATGTTAAACTATATCGTCTAATAAAACTTCTGTTAAATATGGCGTAAGATTATGCAAATATAGCTGTTTAAAATTTTTCATAATATAAATGGAGATAAAACTTGACATGTTGAAAATATTTCAGGTATTAATATTCAGGTTAATTATAGGACTCAAGAATATCAATCTGTGTGGTAAAAGAAAACTTGAATAGAAAGAACGCCTCTTAAGTTAGAAATATGAAATGCTACAAAATCCCATGATACAAAATCCCATGAGTAACCAACCATCGACTTTATGCACATATCTCAAATAAAAACATTATGAGATATATTGGCTAATCCAACAGAGGTGATGAGAACATAATTAATGTGACTAATATTAGTAAATTATTTTTTTTCTAGTTCAAGTGGTAGAATAACACACATAGAACATTGCTAACTAGAAGGAAAATGCTCCAACAACTTTACACTCCATAAGAAAAACCCAGGATTTCTCTGTTGATTAGTTAGATTGTGATTTTTGTGGAGAACTAGTATAGTTCAAACACTTATATAAGATCAACTAATAAGCTCAGATAATCAATCAATTAACATGACAAAATCTAACTAACATGGTTTTAGCGCAGTAATCAAACTATGTAATTATGTAATTAGCCCATCACTTCAAACAAGAGTAACATTATAAACGTATAAATCATAAGCAACACCAAATCAATTCCATGAACCAGTTTAACAAATCCGACCATCCAGAAATGTAAACCCTAAGATATATCATAATCCAAAGCACAAAACATAACAATTGGTCCTCTAATTAACAACACGACCAAAATCAAAAACAAGGCGGCGGTGGTTAATACCTCCTTCCGCCGGCGCCACGACCGAAGGCGAGCGGCGCTTGTACAGGAATCGGATCGACCTTGACGACGCCGGGGACATCGGACATTCCGAGGGCGGCAAGCATGTCGATGGTCTCCTTGTCGACCTCGATCTGGTCGGTCCGGATGGCAGAGACTTCGGGGACGAAGTCCATGCGGCGCTCGCGCTCCTCCTCCTGCAGCTTCAGGGAGATGCCGCGCACCGGTCCCTTCTGGATGCGCTTCATGAGATGCGTGGAGAAGCCGGCGATTTTGTTGCGCAGCCTCTTCGACGGAATGATGGCCACCTCTTCCAGAACCTTCTTATTGGTGTGGAAGTCCAGCGTCATGCGAGAGTAATACCTCTCTATCACTTGCCTTGATGACTTCTTCACTGTCTTCGTCCTCACACGCCCCATTCTGCTGATTCAACTGCTTCTCTTCGTCAACCACACCACCTACACACAGACGCAGATACAGAGCGACAAGCACGGAGGTAGTGCAAACATAAGGAAATTAGGGTTTTGTAAAAATCCTATCTAAATCATTGGGCCTTTTCTGTAACCAGCCCAAGCCCATATTAGACCAACAGACCATTTTCCCTGTCTCATTTTTTTTATAAAATAAGTTTTTTTAGTACGTCAAAATTTACTCCTGTTCATAGAGGTATCCACCAACAATTAATAAATATATTGATTTGGTTATCATAGCAACATTTTTAATTATGTATATTGACAATGTAATGTTAGTATATTTATTACATGTTAAGTATTTTTTTAGATATGAATTAATTTTGAAGATATAGAAAACTTATTTACCTTTTTACTTTTATTATCAAATATACTGTAGTGGAAACCTTAAATCCTATTCTTTATACTTCATATTCATTTTCCACACCTTATTTTCCGACAAATTTCTATTTTTCTCTACTAAAGGTACACACAGATTTTACCTTCATTTCATATCTATTCTACTGAAATGTTTTTTTATAGAAATATTTGTATTAAATTCTAAATTTTTGTGCTGATTTTGTTATTTAAAAAAAAAAACTTTCTCGGAGAGTTTTAGAGAGTAACTTATGTTACACTCCCAGGTTTTTGAAATTGTACCAAAACTTATTTTGTATATCTGTCCTCATGAGAAGATTAAGTTACATTCTTCTTTTATAAAATAAATAAAATAAGATTTAGGGTTAGATTAATTGGTTAGTGTAACTTAGGTAGTGATGAAGTTGGAATTGTGATTGTTTGTAGTTGTGGAAGAAGAGAAACAGGAAGAGTGGTTGAATGACTTAAGATGGTCAAAAGAGAAAAGAAAACAAAAATTGTGTGAATATGGGTAACTGAAAAGAGATAAAAAAAAATTAAGTAATTTTACATGAAAAAAAAAAGGAGAGATGAGCGAATTTAGGAAGTAGAGGGTGTAAATAGCAATAGCTGCCAAAGAATTATATTCATATTCGTGCAACATGAAATGTTGAAGGTTAAGATTCTTGTTCCATTCATAATAAGATAATTTGAATGGAAGGTAAACATTTTACAGATTTATCTTTGTAACTTACACTCATAGTCATGAATTGGTTTGAAGAATAATTGTTTAAATAATGCATAATTTATTATGTCTTTAAGTTTAATAAATTTTATACCATTATGAAATATAATTAATTATGTCTAAATGCAAATCAATTATGTCCAGTTTAATATTTTTTACACTTGTTTTTCATTATATTCTTCCAGAACCAAAGAAACGCATGGTCTTGAATTATGTTATTAAGGACATAAAAATATGAAAAATTAAGAAATATCATAAAATTAATGAAAAAAAAGACGCATACAAATATTTTAGTGTAAATAATTGTAATGATATATATATATATATATATATATATATATATATATATATATCTATATATATATATATATATATATATATATATATATTGTATGTTTTTTTTTTTTTATATAAAAAAT
>Ga0214545_1011783_pt1 | contig 11865 bp, 2 predicted proteins | sample CNSS4metaG_FD_160064 | JGI IMG/M metagenome (GOLD analysis project Ga0214545, IMG submission 160064) | Root nodule microbial communities from cowpea collected in UCLA plant growth center, Los Angeles, California, USA - CNSS4 | ecosystem: Host-associated > Plants > Roots > Nodule | place: USA... | reverse complement strand
TTCTGTTTTTTTTTTTTTTTTTTTTTTTTCTCACAAATACAGTATTGTTATGCGGCGAATGAATAGGCATGTGTGGAGTATGGTTTCTTTTACCTTGTGAACCATGGGGTGGACACCCAGTGTTTGAGGAAAGTCTTCAACCAAAGTGCTCACTTCTTCTCACTTCCGCTCCAACAAAAAATGGACTTGGCACGCAAGGAATATAGAGGCTACACTCCTCTCTTTGCCGAGACTCTTCATCCTACTTCACTATCCAAAGGTATTCTTCCTTTCTTTCTTCAGCAAAGTATCTAAAATTAATCTCGGACTTGATTGAGTTCACATTACTTCAAAATCAATTTTAAGCAGAATTAATTTTGAAAGAAAACTGTGTATGTCCTTGGTAACAGGTGACCCAAAAGAGAGCTACTACATTGGTCCTGTAGAAGATCCCTCTATTGCTTATCTGAATCAATGGCCTTCTGAAGGTATGGCGTTCCTTTGCATCCATTTCATGGGGAATGGATACTGTACTCTCTAGTTTGTGCACACGGCCGGTTTGTTTTAACACAAGCTTAATTTGAGTTTTTTTTTTTTCTGGCGAGGGCACTCCAGAATTGCTGCCAAACTGGAAACCTACAATGGAATCTTTATTTTGGAAACTACTGTGAGTTTAATTAGCTCCTAAAAAGAATTTTTGATTCAAACATGTATTGTAAGTCGTCATTGGTAGGCAAATATACAAGTCCAACATTTGTTGCTTTTAGGTTTTGTCCCAAACATATATAGACATGAGGGGTTTATGTTAGGAACAAGACAATAAAAGAAAAAATAAAGTAGAGAAAAATAAACGACACAAGAATTTAACACGTCCACGATTATATTAGGAAGTATTTTTATTTCAGTGTGTATCAAGCTTTATATAGGTCTCTTATATAGCAAGATAGAGAAGCACATCTCACAATCCTAAGCAATGTGAGACTAAATCAATCACATAATACTAACCATTCTCCTACTTAGAGTTTGATTTACATTACGACCTAGTGTAGTACCTTTATCATTAATTTTCTTGAAAGCCAGTTGAGACAATGCAAAGCCTCAACTTATCTATTGTAACAGTCTTAGTTAACATATCAGTTGGATTCTCTGCACTTGGAATCTTCAACAAAAACAAGTCTCCATCATTTATCAAGTTTATGATAAAATGATACTTCAATTCAATGTGCTTACATCTGGATTGAAGAATTGGATTTTTAGTAAGAAAAATAGCACTTTGATTGTCAGTGAACAACAGAGAGTCATCTTGCTCTTTTCCTAATTCTTTTAGAAGGTTCTTCAACCATATTATATCTTTTGTTGCTTCTGAGATAGCTACATAATCAGCTTCAGTGGTTGAGAGGAAGACTTTTCCTTGAAGTTTACACTTTCAACATTTGTTGCTTTTAGGTTTTGTCCCAAACAGTGTCAATAGAATGTTGATTTCTTCGTAAATTTAACTAATATATAGGCATGAGGGGTTTCTGGCCGTTGTATTTATTTAGAACTTCATTCGTGCATCTTTTCATTGTGAGTTTTTGTGCTTATGTGCAATATGTGGCTATATACTGAAGGAAAGGATGGTTCGCTTGTGACCGGCAATCATATGCACGTTGTCTCTTGTTTTATCTCTTGTATAATTTAGAATATACATATTCTTCTTAACTACCTCAGGGCTGCTGGAAAAAACCTGTTGTCTCTGATTGCCTTGTCCTTGAATCTGGACGAAGATTACTTTGAGAAGATAGGCGCCTTAAACAAACCAGCAGCTTTTCTCCGCCTACTGCATTATCCAGGTTTATCATTTATCTTGCTCTTCTGGATATTAAAGATGCGCAAAGCACCTTTCACTCAAATCCATGCATGTATTCGTTAGCACACTTAAATTTTATCTTCCATGTTGACTTCAACTTTATTTTATTTACTTCAATTTCCTCTTAACCAGCATGTTGAAAAAGGAACATAGTTTCTTCATTTTCAAGTATTTATTTTTAGGTCTGAACTATAGTGTACATCAATGTAGCAGCACTCCATATGCCATTTTGAAATACATAATGTAATTCTTTTAATGAAATGTATGGTATATTTATAATGTGCTTGTTTATTTTGGAAATAATTGAAGTTTAAGTTCTATAATATATTCTGAAGTTTTTTATGCCGTTTTATTAGTAGGGACCAGATTTTCAAACCAACTATCCTGTGTAACCTTTTACTTTTGGTGATATGACTTGCAATTTCATTAGGTGAATTGGTCTCTGGTGAACAGATATGTGGTGCCTCTCCTCATTCAGATTATGGCATGATCACTCTCCTAATGACGGATGGCGTTCCTGGGCTGCAGGTTCTCTTCTTACCTATAGTATACTTTCTGTTTTATTGTTGTCCTATGTCCCTGGTAATTAGGGAGAGAAAGTGGAGATGAACTCCTTACTGACTGGGGATCCTATCTCCCTGTGTCATTGTGTAGAAAAAAAAATTAAGAAAAAATAACTGCAAAGGAAACATCCTCAGGACCAGATACTCCCAGGCCTTTTAATTGTATCATTCTTCCCTCTTTCGTCATGTATGGTGAATCTTCCTTTCCATTTGTGGACCACCACCTGTCCAATTTGTTACTATCATGCTCATCTCTTGTCATTTCCTTTCCCTCTTCTTGAAATACCTTTTGTTTTGACCCGTGGTGCTCCTCTAGGGCATACGTGCCCTACCCTCCCCTCCTATTTCACTTTCATACACCCTTATCTCATGCTTCCTTTCTCACGTATACTTTGTTTATTAGAGCTCATATTGTTATTTATCCATAAATTCTATTTAATATTTTAAATTCATAATTTCGTACAATTAAAGGCTTGAGATTTTCACTATAGATCTGCAAGGATAAGTTCAGGGAGCCTCAAGTCTGGGAGGATGTGCCGCATGTAGAAGGGTGAGTTCATAATTAATTAAGTAGTATATTACTAATTTTGATTCTATCTGTATTATATAGAGATTCTAGGCTACAGTTCCACTAAAAATTGCACTTTTTCTGCTCTTCTTTCCTAGCCTTAGGTGTTTGCGGTTTGTGTCTACAGGGCCTTAATAGTGAACATTGGAGACTTGATGGAGAGATGGACAAATTGTTTATACAGGTATCCACATCCAACAATACTTTTTTTCTTTTATTCTTTTACCAAAGAAAATAATTGAGCAGCTTCTCAATCTGTTTTATATACATATTAAGATCTTAGTCTGCTGCCATTACTATTGTCATTACTATTGCAGGTCAACACTTCACAGGGTTATGTCAACAGGAAAACAACGTTACTCAGTAATTACTAGACACTTCACCGTTTCTTTATGTTATTGTTATTTTTTACTTTGAATGATAGTCATGATAGTATTTTATTTCAAAGGGTAGGAGAGAATAAATAGAATTATACCTTTAAATTTCTCTTCGTGAAAACCAAAAAGAAGTATGCTTCACACTTGATAAGCGAGGTTAAGTTAGAGATGTTTGCGTGATCCCCAAGCTCTATGGGTCGAGTGGGTTTTTAGGCACTGGGACACTGAACCGAGGATGCCTTCCGCACTCTCTCATGCATACACGGATATTTTGTGGTTTCTCCAAATCTGTTTCAAAATTATCCATGTTTTAGCCTTTTTTCTTTGTTAGAGCTTAATTTTTTTACTGTTAGTGTTAGTTTTAACACTATGAATTAATCAGAAATTACGATAGGCAAGATGTTTAAAGTAGTTATTATATAAGTTAATGAACTTAACGTACATGTCAATTTTTAATTGGAAAGTAGTATAAACTCCCTTTACATTATTACATTGTCAACGCACTATTTTCTATTCTTTTTAATTCAAAGCTATTCATGTTTTATAAATTTTAAGTTTCATAGTTCTTTTCATATTTTCCGTATTTAAAGTAATTAGACTTAATCTTTATGCACCTGCAACCTATTTAAAAAGTACTTGAAAAGACAAAGACAAATCACGTTTACTCTTTTTATTAAATAAAAATATTTACTCTAAGTAAATATTTTCACTAGTTAAGTACTCTTTAATTGGCATGCATTAACATCAAACGTAAATGGGTTTTGGGAGATAGTACAAGGCTAGGTGAGACATCTGGTTTAAGCTTCTCTCCGGCATTTTGGGTTGATCAAAGTGCCACTCTGCCATATCATGACTTCCCTGTAAAGGATATGAAGAATTTTGAACTTAAAGTAGTTTTTTTAAACATGGATGTTACTGAACCAGTTAGTGTAGGATATGCTTTATCCACTGAAATACTGTATCAGATGTTGATGATATCTTTTCAAGGAGTCTTAATGTTTAAGTTTTTATGACTTTATCTTAAAAGAATGAACGAGGAAATTTTCTGATGTCATAGATAGTGAGAATGATGTTCTTTCTACCCGTTACTTAAAAAAATCATCTTCTTTCTACATTCTGATGATGTCTTCTAGAGATTTTCCCGGAAAATGTGAATGAGTGATGTACAATTTTTCAGGTGGCATTCTTCTTCGACCCACCCTCAGACTGTATGGTGGAATGCTTTGAAAGTTGCTGCAGTGAATCATCTCCTCCCAGGTAGAAAAAAAATATTATTTTTCAATTAGGAAATTTTCAACCAGTCAGGCTGAAACCAATAAATAAGCATAAGAGTTGTATAAAAAGAAAAAAGAAAAAAAAAAAAAATAGAGGGAAAGAAAGTTGACTTGAATTTTTTTTTTTTTTTATATTATCATTCTAATATTCCCATTATTAAAAAATGTAACTCTCAGTGATGATATAGGGTGGTTGAATGATAACATAAAGAAAAATAATAATAACATTTTTTAATTACTTTTTAAAACATACTCTATTATTGGTTAATTTAAATACTTCTGTGTAAATACAGGGAAAAGGTGGGGCACTAAATTATCTCTGGACGAGTCATTTTTATAAATTAAAATTAGCTTATACATTTTGCGTAGAAGTGTTTTTACATAATTTTTTAAAAAAGTATTTTAAATTAAAAAAAAGTTTTTTTTTTGTTATATAAATTATACTAGAGAAAACTATCCAAACTAGATAAAAAAAAGTGACAGAGAACCACAGATTATCTGTCTTTATTAAAAGCTTATATGCGTAGATTTCTTAAATTTTCCATTGACACACAAGATACTGCTATGAAGTTTGTCAATGTTTGCTGCAGATTCCCTCCAATACGTAGTGGGGACTACTTGAATGAACGGTTCAGACTCACATATGGTTCTGAAAGGGAACTTAAATGCTCTATATCCACTTAAAGAACTAAAGACCGTACTTATGGGCGGCTAACACGAACCTTGAAATGTAACTCCTTTTTTGAAGACAAAATGTGTTTTTAATTTTTGTACTTTGGTTGTGGTAAATGTTCTTTGTATAATATGATTTCTGTATAAGAAAACTACAAATATCGATGTAGGAAAGATAAAATTTGTGATGCAATTAAAATATCTTCAATATTATAGCAAAGAAAAGTGTCACACTTGAGATTATATTATCATAATTATATTATAATCATTATAGTAATGCAGTTATAATGCAGTATATAGAATTTTCTATATCTTTATACGTTAATTCGATTTAAAAAAAAATGTTCATCCACGTGTGAGGTGTATTTCCTTTTAATAAGTATTTTTATATAAAATATTCATTTTTTAGTGTTATAATTTACCTGCAGTTTATATTTTATGTTAATAATTTTATATATAGACATTGTCTTGTTAAATAGAATTTTGATAACTGCCCAACTCATTCTAATATTTCATTAGTAATTAGGTATGAAATGTGGATTATACCAATAATCTAAATATGATGTCATGTCAAATAGTGCATTGGCCCCAAACTTAAAAGGTCTGGTGTGCTTGAAAGAAAATTTTCATACATTTAGCTAAATTACTTCAACATCATTTGTACATTGGTTTCTCAAGCTCGAGAATGGTATCAAGGGATGAAGAGTGGCAACATTTTTACAAGAATTTTGTTTTTATCTTTTGTCAAAATCACCTCAACATCATCTATATATTAACCCTTAGGCTCGAGAAATAAGTCAAGTGATAAAGAGTTGCAATGTTTTTTTGAAAATAAAATTTCCATACCTGTGATGAAGATCATTCATACATTGACAGCGTAAGCTTAAAAAGGGAGCAGATTTGCAATATTTTTGAAAGAAAATGTTCATATCTTTGTTATTGACCATCTCAACATCACTCAGCTCCCAAATTCAAAGAATGAGCCACTTAGCGTTGGAAGTCTCATGGTTAAGAAATGAATTTTAAGTTTAATTCAACTTTACAAAATTAATCTGTAAGATAAGGTTTACATCCACTTGTATACAATGAAATAGCTTTTTATATAATCGATATGAGATTTCTAACACACCTCTCACACAAAGGCATATACATCTCGAGTGTAGGACTAGAAACTAATGAGTGATCCGATAATGATAGGCTCAACAAACAACAAATCTCACTAAGATAGACTCTAACTTATGACTTTAATACCATATTAAGAAGTGAACTTTATGAGTAACTCAACTCCATAAAACTAGCTTGTAAGGTGATGTTTGCACCCACTTATATACTAAGAAATCGCTTTATCCCACATCAACTAGAAATAAGGCTAATTTGCAGTATATAAGTGGGTGCAAACCTCACCTTACAAATTGGTTTTGTAAGGTTGAGTTAGGCTTAAAGTTCACTTATTAACATGGTATGTTGGAAGTCTCACATCAACTAAAAATAAAGCTAATTTACAATATATATAAGTGAATGCGTATTTTATTTTACAAATCAGTTTTGTAAGATTGAGTTAGACTTAAAGTTTATTTATTACAATTATAATATGTTATTTTCCTTTGTGACTTCAGATCTGACCCACATGTTGTCTTCTCCTAAAAGTGTGCACTTGTGATGGTTCCTAGACTCTGCATAGTCTAGTCTTGAGTGGTTATCACCAAATCAGTGTCAGATCTTGATCAATAATTTTTTGGGAGTCAAAATAATACACTCAAACTTTATAAAGTTGTATTTGATACAAATATCATTTTAAATAAGCTTTCCTAATTTCATGACTCTTAATTCTTTGAACATAACTAAGATTATCGTCACAAAGAATTTCCCTTGAAACTCCTTAAACACCATCATTTCACATGCTCACAACAACATTCTCATATCACTTATCAATCATTAAAGCAATAAACAAAATAAACTCATCCAAACACAACCATTGCAAGAAATGAAAAGCAAAACAAGGCTAGCAAAGAAAAGTGACGCTACGCGGCAGCACTCAGCGACATTCTCCTTGCAATAAGTGACGTTCAATGTCACCTTGGTGCCATTCATCGTCCAACCACTCTCAGAAAGTGACACTTAGCGGTACAATCAATTGAGAATTCAAGTGTGAGTCAAAATCCTACATTGGATAGAAATTAAAAAGTATAACATTATATAAGGATGAAGACTCATAAACTCATTGCCTTTAAGAGTTTGAGTTGAGAGTAGTATGTCAATTCCTTATATGATTAAACCAAGGTCTTATTAGTGTTGTATCTTCCTAGTGAACATCCCCTATAAGGATCCAACAAAATCTACCATCCAACACCAAACTAAGATTCGTCAAACATTTCAATTCAATTCTGAAAAATAATATATTTGAGAGAAAAAAAACTCTAAAAGAAACACTTATAGTAAAATAGAATGTTTTAAAATAATAAAATCTTTTTATAAAATTTTTATTTATATTTAAATATTTTATTATTAAAATAATAAACTTTCATTATTTCTGTTCCTCCACAAATATAATTTGATAATTTGATAGATTATAACATATATCCCATCGTTATCATTCTTAAACTTAAACTTGAATTAGTAATACTTGAAACGGTTACAAAACTAATAAAAAATACTAGGGCCCAACACGTCATGTTTGAGCATAGGTGGTTGTGGCAACCCATCATTAACAGTGGCAATTCACCGACAGGATCATTAAACTGAGCAAAGGTCAATCCACATCCGCATCCAACAATCTCGATTAGGATAAAAATTATTTATGACTCTAAAAGTACCAAAACAACACGGTACTCTAAATTTTACTATGGTGACTGTGACTTTCCACAATAAATAAAAAGACGAAAATGATAACATGTGTAGACTATGGTCCATGGATCATTCCTAGAAAGTTTTACTTTCAACTCAGTGGGGCTTTTTCGAATGAAGAGAATAATAATAATTGGAGAAATCGGCGCCTTTGGAAGGAGATAAGGTTCACAAATATTAATAATCCTTTTTTTCTTTATGGAATACAAAACTTGAAGAAGTTAGTATTTTTTGTTTTGTTTTGTATTATATTTATACAATTTTGAAAGATCACAGTAACTTCTTTAATAGTTATAAGATTATTTAAAAACTCTTAAAAAAAGAAAATACTTAAAAAGTGACATCTTAAATTTGTGATAACTTATTATATTTTCCATCTTATAACAATTAAGCTAGTAAAAAGTCACTAACTAAATTAGTCAAACTTTCAGAAAAAACTTAAAACATTAAGATATGCAAACTTTAAGATGAATCTAAAAAAATTGAGTTTGTTTAATAAGAAAAATAAACTGTAGGATTATTTGACTAGTTTATAGATTAATTTTACCAACATAAATATCTTTTATAAATATCTCAAAATAACTTATAATAATTTTTATTTTATAAATTAGAATTTATTTCACTTAATCTTGATTCACTTGCTATTAATCTTACTTTTTGTTTTACTTACATAAGTAATTATAAAACTATTTTTGGTATATTTTTTGAGTTACTTTTCTTATGCAGTATAAATTAAAAAAATAATAATACTATAAATAAAGTAACAAATATTTTACTACATTAAACTATGTAAAAGCCTACACAAAAATTGAATATAATAAAAATTGTAACAAACTTCAATACAACAATAAAAAAAATAGTTTAAATTAAAAATAAAAAATTGTTTGTTAATAGGAAAATAAATTTACTTAATACTAATTAGATTAATTCATTTAAATCAAATAATATATAAAAATAAAATAAAAATAAAAAAAATAATAAAGCTTAATCATTTAAAAAATCTAAAATTATAATTACATAATACTGTACTTTTATGTATTTTTATTTAGAAGCACAAATTCCAATTATAATAAAATCTACATAAATTTTTTTATGTTTATTAACTAATTTATCAAATATTTTTAATTTAATAATATATTTTATCAGTCGAGAACTTATAATTTTTTTTTTTATAAATTATGAATTATGAACTTAATAACTAGCTAACCTATTAGTTACCAACTAGTTTATCTAACTTATCATATACCAACTACCTCGTCAACTAATTTTAATAAATAAATCCTAAATTGATTTTGAACTTCCTCAAAGTATACCCCTCACACTTTTAACTAAATATAGGATCTATGATCTTACTCATTCATTTTCTCACTATGTTTGTTTTATTTACATCCAAAATATTAGTACATAAAATATAGAAAAATATTTTAACCTATACATCACACACACTATAAGAACCTAAGCTATAAAGTTTGTCCATAGTAAGCATAAATTCAGGTAATAGTATGAATAATTACAAACGTGTCCATTATATTTTGACAAATGGGTATTCACCACATTTTTTAAAACAAAATTACGATATAAGATTAATATTATAAGAAAATGAGTAAATCTCTCAAAATATTTATGACAGGTCATTGCATGTCTAAAATGTGATTAGTTCATCCAAAATAAAATTAAAATTGTGAAATCTGATTTTAATTTAATAGAAATGTTTTTTTTTAAATAAAAGAGTTTAAAATTCTACTTTTGCTTAACTGTATAAATTAGAATTTTAATTATTTAGTTGTTTACTTATAATTCTCATAAAATTCTCATAAAATTATTTTTCTTTTAAATCATTTTTAATTCCATTTAAGATTTTAATTATTTTTATCACATCTAATAGTTTCACATCATTTAAAGGTCGAAGTTACAGTCAATTTAAATATTTCTTCCTCTTTGCACCTTTTAAGGTGTTTTTTAAGGAAAAAAATCATGATAGAGCATGTGCTTCAAAGTGAACAATACCTCAAATGTATGGTAATTGACAACAATTCTATCATCGGTGAATTTGAGATCGAAACATTGGCGCCCACGATTGTGGTGCATATGTTCCTACCACGGCCAATAGTCTCACATCGGTTATAAGTCGATACTTCTTCATTCCATCATTTGATGTGTCTTTTAAAAACAAAACCATGATGAAACACACGCTCTATAGTGGATAATACTTCATATGCATGGACTTGGGATGTGAACATTTAATTTAATTTTTTCATTTTTTTCCATCATAATGAATTAGTGTGAAAATGATAGAGTCAAGATTTATTCTTTAACAAATCAAGATTTGCTTATATAGTAAAGTTTTGAATTCTTTTAAGTCTGGCTAGATAAAGATCCAATGATAAGTGTTTGTTACTTTTAGTTTGTCTTTAGAATTTGGTACAAATGTTTGTTATTTTTAGTTTGTCTATAGAATTTTGTCATAGTTTGGAATACCAATTGTTATTGAAATAACACTCAATAAATAAAACGAAGAAAATGAAAAATATGATTGGAGATAATGATTTATGCTTTATTGATTTAATAGAGCTGAAAAACAGTGTTAATAAACACAATATCGTAATATTTCATATTTCAAAATTTAAATGACCTTTTGCAATTCTCTCTAATTATATTTTATATCTTCTTGTTTACACTTATTGAGTGTTGTTTCAACAAAAAATCAGATGGCAAGAGGTAAAAAGAGTAAATAACCCTAACTTAATTGATATAGAGTAGGATGTGGAGTTGAAAGTTGAGCACTTTAAAATGAGTTCGGTTGTACAAAGTTGAATTAGATTTTAAAGTTGTTGAGGAGCCTATTTATGGAAAAATAATATTAATTTCAAATGACTAATTGGTTAGTTGTATGAAATGATACGAGAATGTGAAACATATGTTTTTCTGATTTTTTATTATATATAATATTAGGGATCATTGATTTGAATTCTAACTAGTGCAAAATTCACATGATGAGTTATTATGGCGATTCTATTCCACCTAACATAATAAGTGACACAATGAAAATATTGTAAATATGGAAAAAATTTTATATCAACTACCACTAGAACCGATGATAATTTTGTAATAAAGTAAAAGACATTCTATATCGGTTAACCACGATAGAAAGTTTGCATAGTAACAATTTTATAATAAAGGAAGAAACTTTTATATATATATATATATATATATATATATATATATATATATATATATATTCAATTTTGTTTTCTCATTAAGTAAAATTTGGTGTAGTATATAATTTTTAAATATATTAAATGTTAATTATTCTCTCATTTGTTATTATTGTTTATGTGCTTAAAATTACTTAATATACATCATCAAGATACTTATAAGTATTTATAAGGCTTAATTACTTAGATGGTCTTCACTTTGGTAGGATTATGCCAACTTGGTTCCCCTTTTAAAAAAATTTTAATTATGTCCCAACTTTTAAAAAAGTGTCTCAATTAAGTTCTTTAAGAAGAAAAATTACTAAAGACATTAATGGCATGTCACAATATGTAGTTTTTTATATATTTTTTAAATTTTTAAAAAAAATTAAGAATTTTTGTTGCCACGTATCAGGTCCCTAGTATGACATCGCAGACACTGCCACATGTTTGTGTCAATGTCAAGTATCATTGTCTTTATTTCAGTTTAGTTCCTATATATATATATATATATATATATATATATATATATATATATATATATA
>Ga0214545_1011781_pt1 | contig 11866 bp, 9 predicted proteins | sample CNSS4metaG_FD_160064 | JGI IMG/M metagenome (GOLD analysis project Ga0214545, IMG submission 160064) | Root nodule microbial communities from cowpea collected in UCLA plant growth center, Los Angeles, California, USA - CNSS4 | ecosystem: Host-associated > Plants > Roots > Nodule | place: USA... | reverse complement strand
AAGATTTGACAGTATAGATGCTCGGGTTGGACAACTTGAGGAAGACATGGCTTATGTGCGGCGCCAATTTCCTCCATCTTAGATGCATTTCAAATGTTTATTTTCATTCAAAAATTTTGTATTTCTTTAATGCACTTTGACATTGATATTATTATGTTAGTACTTTAATTGATAGTCATTTTTTTTTCACTAATATCACTATTTTTTACTCTCATATTCAACTATATTATACATCATTGTTTTCCTATCGAGTGAAATGTTTTTTTTTTCAAAAAATTTCGCATGTAATCGATTACCTAACGTGCGTAATCGATTACACAATACCCAGAAAAATGCAACACATTCAGTAATCGATTACAAACTACGGTAATCGATTACTGATTAAAAAACGTTAAACCCCTGCACGATTACAACATGCAGTAATCGATTACAACAAACGGTAATCGATTACGCCACCAAAAACGTTCACCCCCCACACGATTTCGCCTCTGACCACGCTGACCACAAAAACGTATGGGGGCTACACGATTTCTTCTTACGAAAACGTGCACCCCCAGAACGTTTTGCCTACTTTCGTAATTTTTAAAAAATTTGTCCATATCCGTAATAAACCCATGCCATTTGCCTACAATAGAAAAAAATCTACATCAGACAAATTTGACGTAGAAAGTAAAACAAAAAGCATATTGTTGTATTGAAGAATCTGTCGCAACGTAGAAGGCAATTAGTTAGTTGGAGTAGCTACTTAGTTATCAAGAAACCTTCAAATACGCGCCAAAGACAAAATTTCTGATAAGATCAATAGTTAAGAAGATAAGGACTGTGAGCGATCCAGAACGGTGAAGAAAGTGGTTTGGTTGAGAGAAAAAAAAAATAATGGAATAATAAAAAATTGTAAAGAATTTACCTGAAAAGCTTGGATGAGCGGAAGGTCAATGATGGACGGGTTGTTGGTTTGGACGCCGGCGACGGATTCGAGGAGGCCGAGATTCTGAAAGGAGCGTCTAACGGTGAGAGAAGCCAGGGAGTCGTTTGTCACCAAAAGTATGGGCCAAGTGAGCCTGACACAGTTGAAGCCCATGGACTTTATTCCCTTCGAAATGTCATCGACGGGCTTTTTGCTGAGCCCTTCCGCCACCACAGTTTCCACGTGGGAAACCCAATTCACACACGCCAGCTTTACCCTTCGCCCATCTTGGCCCACGATCCATCGAGACTCCGTGCGGAGTGGAAGACCCGTCGCTGCCACGGGCCTAACTTCAACTATGCCTCCACCGGAGAACAATATTATTAACGCAGAGAGAAAATTAATGAGCAAAAACCTTTCCATTTTCTTGTTTCTTTTGTAGTTATTTTTAGTCTGGTTTGCCTGTGGCATGCGCATCATATTCTGCACTACTACTGAGATAGATTCTCTACACGTTTGTTCAGCCCAATATATATGATGCATGATGCGGCAAAATTGAGTTTTAACGTTTAAGTCACTTCGTCTTTTTGAGTTGTACTATCTTATCTCTTAATAGTTAAGATTATTTAATATTTTTATGCAATATTTTTTTTAGGATAATTAATAATTTGACTTTTATATTTGGTTTTTATATTTCTTTTTTGTTAATTTGACCTTCAATATTTATTAAATAAAATAAATTGAGTAATAGGATAAATATTAAATCAACATTTAGATATTTTTTATCTTTATGATCTCTTTTTTTTCTTTCTCACTCCACCTCCTCTGCCTCTAAGTTTCCATAAAACCAAAATTTAAACACTAAAATTCAAGCTATTACCTCCACAACAATATTATGGTACTCCTTAAAAGAATGCTAGCAAGTTAAGCCTAAAGTGAATTGTAATTCATACAAATCTAATACCAATTTAATAAAAACGATCAAATTATTAAAATTCAACTGAAAAAAAATGATAACCAGAATGAATTATAATAAACTTAAAAAGAAGAACTAAATTATTCTCAAAGAATGATAGTTAAATTCAAAGATAAAAAAATACTTTAAAATAATAGCATTATGAAAATTAAGGAATTAAAACTCATTATATTTGAGTATATTAATTTTTTTTTTTTTGTCTCTTAATACTGATTATATAATTTTGTGTAACAAGTGTCTGCTCATTTTTGCCACCTAAATGTGTACCGTAACGTAACCAATTCTTAATATAGCATTTTATATAGATACTTTTAAAATTCTGTACGGATCTGCTTTCTCTCTGTATTTCATATATACTCTAAATTTTAAAAGCATTACGTTTACATCTTGATAAATTCTAGTAGAAGAGATCACTGTAATAATTACTATACGATAAGAAATCTTCATAACTATTTATTTATGTACAAGGTTTTTACAAATTTATCTACATTGTATTTATAATTATTTGTGTTGTTGTGATAATCATTATTTTACATTAAAACTATTTTTTGATTTCACCGAAGATGTAAATATAAACAAAAGTGATTATGAATTTTGAAAAGTGTTTAATGTAGAAAAAGAATATAATTTTAATTGGATTTAATATATTGATCCTACAAAAGTATTATAGGTTTGTATTTGATAAAAAAAAAATCAAATGGATTTGGGTTCAGGTTATCTCGGCTTAAGTTGTGTTTGAATAGATTATGCTCAACTTGATTTTGAGGAAACTTCAATCAATCTAGGTTATAAATAATTCGGCTTGATCTAAACTTGACTTAATTTATATTTGAATTCATTTGACTCAACTTAAATTTGGGTTAACTTGACTTGAATCAAGCTTGACATAATATTAATCAAGTTATATGCCTAATTTGATAATGATCAGACTAAGACTAATCTAGGCCAATCCAACTCGACTGAATGTGAATATGTCATGACTTAGATGAATGTGAACTTGTCATCGGAATAAGTGAATGTAGACTTATCCACAATAGGACTTAAGTGAATTTGGATTCTTTACTGAATTTTTATGTATTATTTCTATGCTTACCTTCAAAATATATGGATAGCCATTGATTTTAAAATTTTAAAATATACTAAAAAAAATATTTTAAAGTACCATTATAGTATATTTTTACTATTTACATAGGACAACACCAAAAAACTTCAGTACAAAATTTGGACTTAATTTAAGTATACTTGACTTATCTGGGTTCATATTTGACTTGATTTTATTTTAGAACAATTTGACTTCTCTTTGTATGAACTCAACCTAATGCTACTTTATTTGGTCTTGATATATACATATCTTGATCAGACGCAACATTTCATTATTTTAAATGATATATACATATCTTGATTTTAATTTTTGAAACTTTAAAATATATTTAATCTATATCAAATCAAATAAAAATATTTGAATTTAAAATCTAAAAATTTAAATTTAAATTTAAAAAAAAAAATATAAACTTATATGATTATGAATTCAATTTGATTTTTTTTTTAACCTTAATATCATGCTAATAACTTCTTGTCTTAACCCATTTAAATAAAACTCGATCATTTACCAAATTACTTTGAATTGGTCTATTTGAAAATCCAGACTCGACAATTTAATGTGCTTTAATTTGGAGTTATTGTTTTCCTGACACGATTGTCTCTCAATTCACTCAACCTTGTTAGGGTCCACAAAATGGGTTAAATTTGGATTTGAAAAAGGAAAGATACAGGAAGATCAGTTTACTTTCTCAATATTTTAATAAATTCAATCAATCATGAATGGGTTAATGTAAAAAAAAGAAATAGTAGTATGTTTCGATATATATATCGTTTTTAAAATAAGAATTATCTTAAGATGATTAAATTTGTACAAATACAACAAATAAAACTTGAAATCAATAATTTAACTATACTAAATATGTTCTTAATTGATTTCGATCCTAATTATTCTCTTAGACCAAAATATAACAGTATTGGAATAAGTTAGCAAAAGCAAAGAAAATTGAGTAGATTGCTTAAGGAATCAAATGATTTAATTTATTTATTTATTAATTCATTACACTGGTCCGATATATATGAAGAGTTGAACATCTCTACCACGAAGAGACAATATCAAATTTCTTTTTTCTATTTAATATGAAACATTTTTACTTACATTATTGCCTTCAATTATTTGACACATGCTTCTATCCATAAACTACATATTTAACATCGTATTAATCTTAGGAAAATATTGTTGGTTTATTATTGGTATAAATTTTCCAGTTTAATTACATTTTTATTCTATGCAATTTTAAATAATTTCAGTTTTGGTTCTAAAAAATATTTTAACATTGAAAAATGTTATTTTAATATCTCGATTACAGTCAAAAGGCTAAACATATTTTAAAGAAATAATATCTAATGTTTAAAGCTTTAAAATATACATTTTAATTTGAAGAAAGTACAATGACTTCTTTAGTTTAGCAGTAAAATTAACTTCACCCTGAATGCTGCATCTTAATATTATAATTACATGAAAGACAAAGCAAAGTAATTGTTTACTAATTTAAATGGTTACTTGTAAAATCAAACCACGTGTGATTATTTTCTCCCGTTAAAGAAAACAGTTTGAGTGACACCCACGTGTGGTATTGCATTGTCATGGTGAATAAAAGTGCCCTGCAATTCATTTTTCAGGGTGGATTGAGATGGAAGAGAAAGAAATTAGAGAGAAAAAGTATAGAGAGACTGATAGATTTAATGCAATAAAAGAGTTAGAAAGTAAGAAATGGAAGCAGAAGTAAGACAAAAGAGAGAATGAAAGTCAGATAAAAGTAGAAGTATTAATTGGGTAGGTGATTTGATGCAACCTTACGGCACGTTCTTTCAGAAAATGGCAACTTAATCTGTGGTGCGTGCACTCCATGGTTTCGCTTTGATATTGGGGACCAAACTTCAGAGACTTGAATTAAGGTAACAGAGAACAAATAAACAAGTTATTGATTGTTTCGGATATTGTTGTTTATGGTGATTTTGTGGCTAGGTAAACTATTGGTCATCAATGCAACGGAATGAAATGACGAAGACAAAAACTAAAACATTCTACATAAAAAAAACCGAGTAACTTTTTTACAAGCAGCTGGTTTCAAAATATGAAACCTTTCAAAATCACAAACTTCATATATACAATGAGTTAACGCGCACTCACTAATGCTCAATTTAACTTTATACAATACAAGGCAAAAAATCTCTCTTCGTGATCCAGGCCAACCCTGCTCCTATCTTTGCTACCCTGTCTGTGATGCATCAGGTTAGTTTATGACTTGTTAAATCAATTAAGCACTTAATTAATAGCATTGTTAAACGTAACTAACCTTCTCTCATGCAAGGTTAACTAGTAAAGCTTTATTCTTGTAGTGATTGTGCTTCGGCATATGGGGCAGAATTCGAGGTTTTCTCCACATTCACAACATGTCTGCACCATTTGAGGAAACAACATAGGAGAAAAAGTTAATATAATGTCCTATTGATAGTCTTACATTCAAGATGGGTCGTTTTAGCATATAATTGAACATGTTACCTGATGCCCGCAACCAAATGCCATATCCTTCCCGTTAGTCAGACAAATTGGACAAACCTGCAAAATTAACCGTGTATATGTAATCATTGTCAACTTGTTGTAAGTGACAGAAACATTTCATGAAAGCCAAACTGTGTCAGGATTATATGAAAGTCACGTCTAATGTTCAAAAGAATGGTGTTTTAAATACCTTGTTATCATATAAGCCACCTGAAGATGATGCCATGTTAACATTATCGAAGCCAGAATACGTAGGTGCACTTTGCTGAGAACTGTTTGGACGAAAAGATGTTGCGCTGCTGCTAGAAGTCCTCTCATAATGAGGTGGAGGCAGAGGAACCCTGTCCGGTGAATGACCCCTCCGTGCACTGATTTCATGCAATGAAAACATGATGCAAATTCAATTATTACCCCAATAAAAACTTTTACAATAGACTGGAAGTACAAGATTTTTCCATATAATATTCATTTATTACCCCAGTATGCCAAGATCTATAGTTGCCTTATATTGAGAAGGTATCTCCATCAAAGCTGATAGAGCAAAGTCTGTCTCTTTTCTTCTTGAATCTACACTCCTTGACATTATTTCGGTAAAATTCACAAACTACATGCAGCCAAAACTAAAATATTCACATTTCAGCAAAATGGTGGGTGGAATTATGGCCAAGTGAATTACACCAAACCTGAAAATTGTCAAATGCTCGGGCTGGAATGTTGTCATCAAATTCCCTCATCATTTCCCACGGTCCATCACCAACCCCCACCAAAACTATTGAAAGTGGATACTCACTGCCATGTTAAGAGAGTATAAGAATGCAGCGTGTCCATTCCTAATTAGAGAAAACAACAAAATTTTACCTCGCTTTTACAATTGCATCAATTGTCTTCTGTTCTTGTGGACTTAACTGGCCATGTTGCGTGTCAACACTTCTGGTCACCTGTGCCAAAATTGTAAGTACCAATTTTTTTTTAGATCTTATAAAAGGAATACCTACGGTTAAAAATTGCTCCAGATATATTGAAGCAATGGCAAAATTTGAGGGTATTTCGTACTAATTGAACACTTAGACATTTCATACATGAATCAAAAGATAGATATCTCATATCTCACTAAAGAGGACTACATCCTATTAACATATCTCACTCCACATTTTAAAACAAATTTTCTAATAATCTCCCAGATATAACTATTCGTTCAATGACGTGTATGTCTACAGTAATTCCTTCTGAAGTTCAGCTCTAATTCAGATATATCCATCTAACAATTAATCATGTCTAAATATTGTAGGGAACAGATGTAATTCAGACACATATATTCCTAATCTAACAATTATCAGTTTTCTTCTGCAGCCTTGTCAATGGCAAGATATTTGTGTCGTAAGGTAGATATTATTGTTATCAAATACAATGCTAGGAAAACAAGATTTGCTGTTGTGACTATTTTAACTTTTAGTTGTTTTATCTGTAATACTTAAGAGTCATGCTCGCAGAGGCAGCGTGATAACTGCCAATGAAGTATTTGATGACTGGTGCATATTTAAACAAGACAAATGAATGTTCTTTTCGATATGAAATATGTATTAAATATACCTGTCCATCTGCAATTATTAGCAAGACATGATATTGGCCTCCACTTTGTTCAACTATAGTCATAGCCATCTCAATAATAGGAGCAAATGAAGTGGGTCCTGTCACATAAATGCAATGAGTTATGCTGAACCGGATTAAAAATGCTACCTAAGATTAGTGGTGTGAATACAATACCTGCTAGACGCAGGCCAGGAACAATATCTCTATATCTTGAAAGAACTTCTTCAAATCCATTGCAGAACCTCTCATCTGAATGGAAACTAAAGACATCTTGATCATGCGTTGATGCTGACAGGAAAAAAGGACAAGAAAGAAACACGATCAAGTTTGCAATTTGGAAACATAAGCAATTTGAAAAGCATCAAGACTTATATCAGGAACTACCGTCTCCAAAACCAAAACAAGGAATCAAATTATCCTCATCAAAAGCACTTAAAGTTTTCCCAATAATCGAGATTGCTTGTTCATAAGGATTATGATCACTTCCTATATGATGTAAGCTTTTTCGGTTGAATGACCTCTTCCCTGGTTCCAAAGTGAATTATGCCAGTTTAGTACCAACCCGTAAAAAAAAACAAGCATCAATACATGTATAAGAGATGAAACCTGTCCACTCGTTGCTCTTTGTAAAATCAATGCCAACAATGAGGTTAGAAGATTCCAGTCCAGCGTGTGAAAGAGCACTGGTAACCTGTGTGAAAATATTTCATCATTTTCGTTCTGTGCGTTGTAACTGTATGAATGGTAATGTTTGGGAGTGAAACAATCAATAAGAATAGCATTATTGGCTGATCCATAATTTGTCAAATACTACCCGTTATATATGAAGCTACATTAAGCATCATAGATATGAAGCTTTTACTCAGACTAAAAAGTGCAACAATTCTAGGCGAGGGTCTCGCCAGATTTTTTTTCAAAATTCAGCATTTTATATGCCTTCTCTTTTTCTTGAATACCCCAAACAAGATCGTTTTGGTGTTCCAGCTCTGACACTGTTCTAAAACCCTTTACTATGAGGAAAAAATAACATATAACAAAACGAGGAACTTCGCTTGTTTTTTGTTACAAGGAATCCTTATTGAGACCTAAGAGCTTAAATATTTCGATTTTCAACGTGGACCATCATAGTAAAAATTTTGAAGTCCGATTCCTGAAAAAAGATTCTGATCCCTGCCTTTTTTCCCCTCCCTTTCTGCTGACTGCTAAGACTTAAACTTTTGAATTGAAGCCGTTCACATTATCTTCCGAGACATGGACTAGTTTGGGTCAATGTCATGAGGTCCCAAACCCCCATGTCCCTGTCCCCCTTTCTTACCGAATACAGGATTCAACGATAGAAACAGACCAAACATTTAATATACTCACACACAATTGTACCTAGGAAAATCACAACAACACAGCATAATCAGAAATCAAACTACCTCATCCAGTGAATTGTAATCATCAGCTATTCTGGAGTATCTCCTATCCAACCTCCTTTTTGGCTGTGAATAGTCATGGAATGGAAGAGTGGGGGCACGGTTATGAAGAGGCGTATGATAATTATTTTGTTGTGGGTAAGCATTTGGTGTCTGAGGGTATCCATAGGTGTCCCATGAAGACGATGAACCAGCAGATCCATACGATGAAACATGCCTTCTTTCGCAGACTTTCGAACTCTTACCTCCCATGATCGACTCCTTTAGAATCAACACAAGCAGAAACAAAACAACCAACGCAGTCCAAGTCTCCAGCTACAATTGCAAACATTTCAATTGCCAAATTAAAAACCTAGCACACACATATATATGTCCACTGAATAAGAAATCAAAACCTTACAACTCTGATCAGCAATAAAATTATGCAAACCACAAATTCTTGGAAAGTAAAACTGAATGATGCGTCCTAAAATTGTTTCACGCAATATGAATGTCGAAAGAAAAACAAATATAAAAGAGTAGACCAAGAAAATAAACTCAGTCGCGAACTAAGGAAGAATGATGACTGAATCAAATGAAACCGACCATGTATCAATCTTTTTCCATAAATGCTGCAATGAAACATAAACTCTATTCAGTTTTTTTTTTTTTTCCATACCTCTAGAAGCATTGTTTCCACGAAAGATTTGCAAATGAATTGTGATAGAATTAAGAACACGCCGGATATGTTAATGAATCACGCTAATCACGTAACCTAGAATAGCTTCTCGTGGTTGAACTAAATAGGGGGAAGAGGACAATGAATTAAGAAAACTCCTGTTAGAAGAAACTAAGCTAGCAAGGTCAAGTCAACTACACCTCTTCAAGCTTTTCCTCTAATCAACTATTTATAATAAATTATGTGAAAGACTTAATTAAAATCATACTCCAGGACAATTAATTAACAGTTTAGTGGAGGAACTTTGTTTACATCTGCATTCAACAAGTAAATGAATATTGTGGTAAGAAGTAAGTGATTATGCATAAGTCAATTCGCAATGATACTAGCAAATTGAGACAAGAAATTGTATTTGGATTTATTTATTCCTTGGTTCAACAGGAAGAGGAAGTGGAAGTTACTTTGTGTTTTCCTGTATCTTTCTCTGTAACGTAGGTGCTGTCAGGGAAACGTTTACGCGCTGATATGGAATGTCCAAACACATTTGCTATGTTCATGGGTCCTACTTTTCCAAAGGACGTAATTTCCAAGAAATGCCTCTTCAACTAAACTTCATCCACGATCAATAAAAACTCTTTTCGTAAAACTACTTTTTGAGAGGGAAGAATTTAGGGGAGAAGATGGTGAGTGGGGGCTAGAAAACACCAGCATTTATTATAGTTATAAAAGGTAATAAATATTACGTTTTTTTTAAATATAGTCACTAAAAAATATTTTAATGTTTTTATGAAAAACAAAAGATATAATTATATGAGTGTAGAAATTAAGAATCACAATTTACTGAAATATGTTACATAAACTCCTCTTCGATTTAAGAATCACAATTGACCTCTTCCAAATCTTTGAAGAAGCCATTCGTGCTTCAGTAACTTTAACTTCAGAAAAAAATTCTTAACTTTTCTCTTTTCATAATTTATTTATGTTTTAACTCATGCCATTTATAGATATATTCAGCTGTTTTTTTATTGTTTCAAGTTAATATTCATTTGATTTATTTTGTTTTATGTTTATAGTAATTATTTATTTATTATTTGCATATCATTTCAAAGAGTTTAAACTTTTATTACATTTTGTAATATATAATACGAAATTTGATGATTTATTAAATGGTTAAATATGTATTTAGTTCTTAAATTAAGACACCATGAAATAAAATTTCGTCAATTTCTAAAACTTTGATATTATTTGATCTTAAACTTAGAAAATAAATAAATGTAGTATCTCTCATTAAACAATATTGAGGGTTTGTTAATATGATAAACGACGTTGTCACATGTATGACCATGTGTTGACACGTGTGTGTTCACATCAGCACATGAACATACATGTGACGACAACATATTTTGTCACATCAACACATCTTTAATGTCATTTGATCATCAAGACTACACTCATTCATTAGTCAAGTTTGAGATGAAAATAATTCATATTTTAAGATAGGAACGAAATTCAATTTTGCATGAAATTTAAAAGATTAAAAACATATTTTACCCATTTAAAATTAAAAGAAAAGATATATTTCTTAATTAATATTAGATAATTTTTACTTGACTAACAAAAATACAATACAAATGCAATATAAAAGTACAAACTAAAAAAATTTGTGACCAATATATTACGTATAAAAATATAGAATAAAAATAAAAATGTAAGTATTCAAAATTTTATTCTATTTTTTTATAATTTCTTATGTTTCTTAATTTATTTTTTATTATTTTAATATCGTTATACAATTTAAATGTTTTTGCAAGATTATAAGTACAAATTATTACTACATTTTTCATGAACTATTTCTATAAAAAAAAATGTCTATAAATATTTAACATTACTTCTATTTTGATAGAAGAGAAACAAATATTTTGATAGAGGATAAAAAAATATTTTGAATAAAAGAACTATTAACTTTTGTATTATAATTTTATTTCATTTTATTTTACGGACAATTGTTAATATTAAAAAAAGTTAAAAAAGACATGGAACCACCTACTCGGTATGTTTTTAAGTAAGATTATGTAGTCACACTTGTGTTGAAAACAATCATAGGTCTATTATTTTAATATATTTTATTATAAGCAACCAAACTAATAGGTTTAGGTTTAGTTGTACTTCAAACAAAAAATAATATTAATATGAAAAAATATTTTATAATTAACTAATAAAAATATATCTACTATCAGTTAACCCGTAAAAATATACAGTTATTTTTTATATTTTACCGTTATAGCAAGCAAATAAATTATAAATGTGTTTACACATTATATTAGTAGGAGTTAATATTGTAATATTATTAAGTTAATATATAAAATAAAATTATATTTATTTAAAATGAAGTGAAATATATCATAATAGATAAAAGAATTAACGTTGATAAATAACGAAGAAGAGTAGAAGCACAAATAGACGATTTTATAAAAAGCTTATAAAAATTATGGTCAATTTTTAAAAATTTAATAAATAATTATATTTAAAGGGTAAAATTGATATTTTTAAATGTAGACACAAAAGAGATAATCCCCTTTATATATTGTTATAGATACAAAAACCAACAATAACCCATCCACCCAACACATAATATATATATATATATATATATATATATATATATATATATATATATATATATATATATATATATATATCATTCTATATAAAT
>Ga0214545_1011780_pt1 | contig 11868 bp, 6 predicted proteins | sample CNSS4metaG_FD_160064 | JGI IMG/M metagenome (GOLD analysis project Ga0214545, IMG submission 160064) | Root nodule microbial communities from cowpea collected in UCLA plant growth center, Los Angeles, California, USA - CNSS4 | ecosystem: Host-associated > Plants > Roots > Nodule | place: USA... | reverse complement strand
ATAAATCCAATTTAAAAAATTTTAAAAAAAATATTAAAAAAAAAAAAAATATTTTAAAAAATTAATTATTTTTTTTTTAAATTAAAAAAAAAAAAAAACAGAAAAACCTAGGACAATTTCAAAAAGAAATTAAAAATAAATTACTAAATCTTACACTATTTTTCCTGGTTTAAAAATAATAATAAAAGTATGGTTATAAGTACAACTCTTTATAAAAACAAAGCAATGTGACATAAAAATATTTTAAAAAAAAAAACTTTCAAAAAATGCTTTAAAGCAAGACTTAAACACAAAAAAAAAAGAAAAAAACTTTTTTAGAAATCTAAAGTAGGTATACGGCACTCGTTAACCGACATATTTTATTAAGAGAATCTTAATGTTTTTAACCTATTTGTAACATCTTATAATTTTGTAATTTCTGATTTTAATAGCATAATTTTACTAAAATAAAACATCTTATAATTGATATTCACGTAATAGTAGAGAACAAAAACTATGATTATTCCATTACAATTATCCTAAAAGATGAACAAAATGGAGTAGATTCATATATGCAAAATCAACCTAAACTATAAAAAGAATTATGAAATTACATAGTCTCTCAAAAATATTTAACACTAAAGGGAAAATAAAGTTGGTGATTAAATTATTTCATTCTCTCCTTTCTCAGATGGATCAACTCCTGCTTGCTCATCTCCTCACATCAATAAGGTGATTATTGCAAAACCAAAATACATAACAAGAGAAATAAATAGAACAAAAGGGTAAGCCAACTAAAATAGTTGATAACATATTTATGTATATAAATAGTACCAAGACACCTAATAATATATAAGATTTCACCACACATATTTCACACATTCATATATGACATCAAACTTTTCTAAACTCGATTTATCCAGATAAATGCAATTGAGTCAAACTAATAAAGCCATGCACTTATAGTGATGTACCATGCTTGCCCACCCAAGTTATCACACACAATGCTAGTCCCTTATTGTACACATTCATAAGAAACCTGGAATCATCCTTTATACATGAGTCATATAGCTTTCAAGAACACAGACTAGCTTTTCTTACTTGGTGTGACAGTTCAAAAACATTCATATGATCTCATACAAAAAACGTACTTACTCATTCAGAGAAATTGGCTAGACAGAAAAAAATAACAGAATAACTCGCTAAGAGGATCTCTCATATGATCTCATATCTTCAAAGAGAAAAAGTAAGAGAAATTAAAGAATTCTAGAAAAAATATTTTTAAATTTTAAAATAATAAAATTTGGTTATACTAAAATATTTTATTATTAAAATAATTGAATAATATTTTAATAACACCATTAATCCTAAGATACTATTTTATAGATCTTACACACATTTTTCTGGTAAAATTTTGACTAATTTCGCAAATTGTTCATATTTCACTCGATAAACTTTATGGGCGGAACTTCGAGAAATTTACTACACAATCCAATTCCATTTAGCAAATAAAGTTCTCGGAGGGATCTATCATCTTCATTTTTTGAAATGAAGTCTTCATCTTTCTCCAATTTAAAAGAATATTCTCAATTCTCATGTGATATTTGAAATAAAAATAAACAAAGATTAATGACTTTACATTTGCGGAACACGAATTATTCCAAATAAGAAAAATTATATAACTACAAAAAAAAATATCTAAATAAGCTATTATCAATTATCTATCAATACTTGACAGAGCATATAGTAAAAGACTTTATCTTCTTAAAAAAATTATAGTTTAATAAAAAACAATTTTTTTAATATTAATAAAACAAAGACTAAAACATTATGGGGTGAAATCAACAAACTTTAAATTCTGACAAAGGGGCAACAAATGAAACCATTTAAAACTACTCTTCTAGATTTATTAATCCATCAACCACACTTGATTATGTTTCTATAAATTAGTCTTAGATTCATGCGTTTATTTCTTTTAATTTGTATTAAGAAAATTAATTAATTATTATTATATTTAAAAAATAAGTTATTTTTATATTTATATTTAAGTGTTATAATTATATGTAGTTATAAATATAATATTTAAATACAGAGTTAGATAAAATAAAATAAAGTTAAATAATTATTTATGGGTATATTTTATAATAAATTAATTAAAAATAAAAATTATTATTTTAGATTCCTTTGAATTAATGTAATAGATCAAAGAATAAATTATTCAATTATAATGTTTGAATATAATTAATAATGTAAATATAGTAATTAAATAAATTTAATTTTAATGTAAATTATATCAAAACTGTATTTATTAAAATTAGTTAAAATAATGAAATTGATTGATAGTTATCACATGTTTAATTCTTTCTTATTATATTGGAATTATGTTGTAAAATAAAATATGTATTAACTGGAATTAACATTATATAGCATTGATATTTAATGTTTAATAAATATTCACTACAACACTTTTAAAGTGATTATTTACTACTAAATCTAATTTTACATTAATAGCAATTATAAGGAAGAACATACGATTACAGTTTTGAAAGGGTTAAAATTTAAAATAATAGAGCATGTACAAAAAAAAATGTATGCATCTAGATTTGTTAATCCATCAAGTACACTTCTTTCTTTCTCTGTAAATATCAGTTACAAAAAGTCACTAACTCTATTCAGAGCGCAACAACAATTCTAAAAAGTTGGGCAGTGTAAGAAATTTTCTCGGTCTATCTTTTGTTTTTGTCCAGTTTCTGTGAAGAAGAATCGTTAACAAAAAAAAAAAAAACAAGCTTAGGCCTGCATCTAAATGGCATTGTGGACCCAAAAGTTCGAGTAGATACTGATATCCTTTGGACCTAACAGTAACCTTCAAGCCCAAAACAAAAATCTGGAACTACTGCGAGTTTCTTATGTTCAATCATTGGCAAAAGCAGGCCAAAATGCTCAGTGGCCCAGCAGTGAATGTTTGCAATCTGAAAATTTTACAGATATAAATTTTTTTTAAAACCTGCTTCGTTCAAAGACACCTCACAAAATTAAGGCAGATTATAAATTATTTAAAAATTGAGATTAAAAATAATTTAAATATATCTTTTTATTTTAGTTACTTTTTAAGAATAAAATGGTAATAGATCTCTGCAAACCATTTATCTCATCGGACTTTTAGTTTGAACGTTCTCTGATAATAGATATTTTAGTCCATTTGTTATGTTATTTTTTTATTTCCTAGAAACCAAAATAAATAACAATTCAGAATGAAAATGTCTTTAAAAAGATAAAAGACTTTCTCTTTAATATTTATTTGATTTCTTTTGGGAAATTGAATAAGCATGTAAATACTTTAACCCTGAGTTGGGTTGTTGGAAACCAAATCTAATCCACCACATTGGAAAGCCCGAATCCTAAACCTCATCAACACCGAATCTCCGGCAGGATTCTGACATCGATCATTAACCTCGGTTTCCTCGCGCATTATGATATGGATTCATGTTTTAAATCAAATGCAGTTTTACATTTCTCGGAGCATGTTTCGAATCTTCATTTTTCACTTTTCTTTTTCACTTCAACAAGTTGGTAGCGAATAAATAGCAGATTTGAAAACGAATAATGAAATGCCTACTATAAATGATTTAAAAAACCCTGATGCATGCAAAGTGATGTCCATGTTGTTATAATGATGGACGAAGGAAAGATGATGTTATAATTGGTAGAACATGCATATTAAGCAATTAATACACAGCAGTGGATTCGCATGCTGACATGCATGGGATACTGAAATCTGAGATGATTAGGTTTTAAGTGTTTAACCAATACCTGAGCTTATAAATGAGTTCCAAGATATCAGATTCTGATAACCCTGCATCTTCAAAATAGACTTGTCCCTACCATGTCACACTATGCAAACCATAAGACATTGATTTCAACTTTCCAAGCTGTCCTTGTCTCCCTTAATCAATCCATGCAACTGCTGAATTTCAGACTCCATATCTCTATGTGTTCACTCACACAGATCAAGTAATTTCCATTTCCTTCACTTTTCCACCATTATCTATCATTAGTAACCTACTTTTGTATTGCAAGGTAGAATGAAATTCAGGTTCATCAAGTTTCACTCTCATTTGGTTTGTGATATCTCTGATGTAAACAGCTTATATGATCTACTCATGCATTGCAATTTTTGTTTTACATCACATTATTGTTAAAAATTTATGTTTGACTTTATATTAATGAAAAACTTTAAACCACTTAGAGTTTTATATTTTCTTAGTTTAGACTTCAAAAAGTATAACCTTTATTCTTGAAAATATATCTTTATGTTTAGCAGTTGCTTAAATTCTTTTTAGGCTAGAGCATTTTCACATGATATTTGAAATTGCTTGAAAAAAAATCTTAGTTAATGAAGGAAGTATATATTCAAAAAAAAAAATTTCATTAATGATCATATTTAGTGACAAAAAGTTATTACTCATTTTAGTAACTAATTTAGATATCAATTTATGAAATAAAAAATTTATTGATTACTAAAATAATTATGATTATAAATAAAAAATTATAATTGATAATTAAATTGATCACTAATTAATTTGAGACTAATTTAAAAATCAATTCCTTTAGTAACAAAAAGTTTGATAATTAATGTTTAATGACCAATTTCTTTTGGTAGCTAAAACCTTAGTAGTTAAATTTTAGAAATTAATTCAAAAACTAATTATAATCCTTTTATTCATAATAGTGACTATTTTAGTAATCAATAATTATTTATTTTATAAACTATTATCTAAATTTGTCACACTAACTCATCACTATTGATCACTAAAATTAGTTATCAAAATAAAAAATAAAAAATAATTTTTTACACAAATATATATATATATATATATATATATATATATATTCTCCAATCATATAACAGTTTTAATTACACTCTTTTGTTTTCATTTTTTTTCAAAATTTACAATCTCTTCTTTATTTATCTGACCACAAATTACTATTGTTGGTAACAACTGAAATTAAGCTCGGTCTTTTTAGAGTATTTACATAGGATTCAATATCTTAATACATTATAGTTTCATGTTGAAGAGTTTATTTTTCATTTTTTTGCTATTGATGACTGAGTTATATACAGCAGCAGCAGGTATTAATTATATTTCATATTTTTTTTCATACCCATTGCATACTCAAAATATTAATTAAAACTATGTACTCTGTTACATTTACAGTTGTTGTTTTTTTAGTTCTGTTACATTTACGTCAAACATAAATGTTTAGTCCCTGATTCTTTTTCATTCTTTATATTTTTAAAATTTATTTTAGTCTTTCATCTTTGAAACTTGGGTCACTGTTCTTTTGTGACAATTATCGATCTCAATTTTATTATAATACAATTATCCTTTTTCATTATTTAAAAATTATTGGAATTTTATCATTCTATATATGTACTTACTTGAAAACAAGCCCAAAGTAAAAATAACTCTAAACATGATGGAAATGTTATACAAATTACCAAGCAACAAAAATTGAAAACTGGAAAATAAGTTTTTTGTTATTTTTCTATAAATTTTATCTTTTTTATGTTAGGATCGATCACTTACCACTAGATTAAAAGCTATAGTCCTTAGTCAGGACGCAACTCTTTTTATTTAAGAGTGTAACACAAGTTCAAACGTTACGATTCATTCGATTATGATCCGACTCACTTAGTCTCTGTCACGGGATAATTGATGTCATCTATAACAATCTTTCCTTTAGCAATTATCCTAGGAATCTCATTTGAATTGTAACTTGGCCCACCTAATCTCTGCCATAGTACAATTATGCAACCGGCAACATTTTACCTTAAATATTGGTTATAAATTGGATCTCCTTGATATTTTTGTGATTAGCCATGAAGTTTATCTAGGTAAAGAGAAATTTCTTCAATTAGCAATCTCTTTAAAAGCGCTCCTGATATGTTACGGATCAATGATATGTAATGAAGAAAATAAATAGCTACAGGCAATCATTTACCTTTGACTCCAATAAATAGTCACTTTTAAGTAGGAGCGTATGTGTTATCTATATAGATTTTAGATAAAAACAAAAATTATCTTATCCTTTTAAATTATTATGTGGAGTATTTATTAGTTGTCTGAGGAAAAATCCAATTGGCTCAGTAAATTATTTACATTAATTGTTTTGTTCGTACAGAAAACTTAATTTAGTTAAAGAACTTAAACTCTGATTATTATCCACTTTGATTATAAAAGAAAACTTGCAGAGTTTAGTTTGAAAATAGTACAAACTTCAAATCAATATCATTTTACTAATGTAAAATGGTCTGAATAAGTGATATTGCACTCACACTTACGTGAGAAATTTCAAATTATTTGATCATGAAAAGTTGTTTTATGATATCACACAAAACTTTCGTAACAAAAGCTAAATAAAAATAATGGCAAATGCTTTATTCATCTTATCCCACTTTGCTTCCACTCTATATTTGTCCTTATTGTTAGCTTTAATATATATATATATATATATATATATATCCCAAAAATACATGTATAGCTCAAGCAAATTTGTATTTGAGGATGTATTCGTAATCAAATTTGTAAATATGAGTCTGTTAATTTTTTTTTGTCAAATAGGATTAAGTCGTCAAGATGGAGAACGACAATACAGTTGAAGTCGTCCTCCACCCAATCGATTTTTGTTTTCCTTTTTTCAAAAAAGTAATGTCATTCTCTCTAAGGACGATTTCTGTACGGGAGAAAAGTGAAGTCGTCCTCGTACATGATAACTTTACTTCTCAGTTTTTTCTTATGTAATTAATGAATTTTGATTAATTTTTAATTTAAATTGATTGGAAGAATAAATAGTAAAAATAAAGTTGTAAATAAAAAATTATAAAAGTGTAACGTAATAATAAATGGAAAGTGAAAATTTTTAAAAAAATACATAAAATTGCAACGTTAACAAAAAATTGAAATTGTTATGTTAGAGGACAACTTCACTTTTCAAGTAAAAAAAATCATTCTCGTATAGGACGACTTTACTTTTTTTTCTTAGAAAAAAAAAAAGAAACCGTAGAAGATGACTTCATCTGTAATGTTGTTCTTCGTCCTGATAAAATTTGAAGAGATCCAAATTTATAAATTTAACGTCGAATGGATCCTGAAATACAAATTTGCCGTATAGCTCATTATGCCCTCAACCATAACGTGTAATGATAGTATAGTTGAAGTTTGTTTATGCCAGCAATAAATAATAAAGAAGTTCAAGCCAGAAGAATATATAAAAGAAAGCTGAACACATAAAATGCAGAATCAGAAGTTGAAGGATTTGCGGCAACGTATAAAGAAAAACCTTGCTTTGTATCTTGTTCATGATGAGATGCAGGTGAGGGTTCCAGGTGGATGCAACCATATATGATATATCTATCACACATGAAAATGCACATCATCATCAACATCATTCTAAAATAACTCACTTCTGCACTCTTTTCTTCTTCTTTTTTCTGACAAATGATACTAAATGGTCCTGCTATGCACAATTTATCCAAACCTCATAATTGGTTGTGATGAAAACTTAGGGACACCTTTATCAAAGAAAACTTAAACGCAGTTAAGCTTCAATGATCACAACCGTGTGCAGGTCTCACAAAAATATCAGAATAACACAAGTAATAATTATATAATTAATATATCATCATGCTAACTCACTCACCACTCATAGTATGTATAACAATTCCTCATTTATTTTTCTCTTTGTTTTCTTCATTGCAGAAAAGCATGGTAGAGATTTATTGTATTAAATAGTTTCTCTATGTCATCCACCATCCAGGAGTCAGCTTTTCGGTTTTGCTTTTTATCTACTTGGACAAGGTGCGGTAAGAAATCAAATTTTTCTTACAAGATCTTATTAAATGTATAATATTTCATCATCACTAAATTAAGACCATAGAACGTGGAACTGACTACACATGCATTAATGTTTGTCCCATGCATTAGCTCAATTATTTATTAGAAAAAAAATTAAAATTCTTAAATAATGTAAAAGATAGGTTTAGAAACTAATTCATTTGAAAATCAAAATTTTAACAGCTAATATTAGTTTTTATTATGAACTGATATCTAAACCGGTTATTATAGTGACTAATTATTTTGTACCATTACAATTAACCATTATTTAAGAATTTTTTTGGTAGTGTTAGTTGATTTGAGTTTTTTTTTTATAAATAAATATTAGTCGTTAGTTTTTATTGGTAGAAGAGTTGAACTCACAATTTCTCTCACCCTCTCTTCCAAATCCTTCAAAACAATCTTATATCTTTCAAATATTAGTAAGAGAATTGAATTCACGACTTCTCTCACCCTTCTTTTTCAACTTTTATCAATAAGTCAACTTGATAACTTCTGATGATTTGAGTTAAGTCGAGCTGAAAGCTTGTTGTACGGTAGAAAATAGGTGAAACTAATGTACATTTATGTTGTTTGATACATACATAAGTGTGTGTATATATATAATTAATGAATAGTATAAAGTGGTATATTTTTCGTTCTTCCACCTAACATAGTAATTTTTAGTAACCATATGATGTAGATTTAATTTAAAAGGCACTTCCCAAATTAATATTAATAGAAACCTAAAGAAATAATTTTGTAAAGGATTTGTTTTGGGTGGTTGGATGATGGCCGACAATGGCATCAACAAAGTGTAAAGAGCTTTTCTCTTTAAAGTACAGAGATGTTCCAAAGTTTGACATGGGTGGAGGAATATAATTACTACCAGTACATTTTTATATCTCTGTTTCTTTTTCTTCTCTTTATACTTGAGCTTAGGTGGAAGCTTATATTTTCTCCCTGCGAATCATGACCGACAGGAAAGCATATGGTGAAACTTCAAAGTTAATGTAAAGTTATGTTTCAAAATTTGGAGTGGGGCTATTGTGTCTCCAACATCTATGAGCTCAAAAGATAGACCAAAAATAAATTAGTATATAACATCTCATGTAACCTAAAGTTCCAAACACCTCTTCCTTAGGTTGCATACTTTCTAGCACCTAAGTCTTATATAGGACTAAGCTCCCACAAATTGCCCTACAACATCGCATCACAACTTGGTTAACTTTCTAATAAACAAACCAAAACCCACCTGCTTTACTTTAATCTAACCCATTCAAGCTCTCATTAAATAGAAACTCCAAAAAGATATGTGAGTGTAGAAAATTAGTTTATCTTTTGGGAACAGTTATATTGTATGTATATATAGACTTGTTATTAGGGTTTATGAAATTTTTTATACCTTCTCTCCTTAGTTAGTTATTTCTTTTAAGAAAATTTATATATATGAGTTCGAGTAATATAAGTAAATGACATAACTAATAATTTAAAATTTAAAAAAACGAGTTATGGATTTTTTTGCTTCATCGGATATAAATCTTCGATTCTCTTGAATTTTCAACTATTGTGAACAACTAAATTTCAAGACACTACTATACTAACTTTAAATTCGACAATAAAATCTTTATATAGACATTCATTACAAGAAAATTCTTAAATAATGACTAATTTTAGTGACAAAAAAAAATTAATTATTATAATAACCAATTTACATACTAATTTATAAACTAAAAATGATTGGTAACTAAAATAGTTTTTAGATTGGTCATAATTTTCTTTTTGTAACTTATGCTAGTGATTAATATAGAGACCAATTCATTATAATTTAGAGTCCAATTTAAAAACTATTTTAATTATCAATCATTTTTAGTTTATAAATTGATATTTAAATTTAGGGTTAAATATGTTTTTGGTCCCTCAAGTTTCAGCGAAATTTGGAATTAGTCCCTCATCAAAACTTTTGACCAATTTAGTCCTTCATCTTTCAAAATGCGTGAATTTAGTCCTTTTAATCAAATTTTGTTAAGTTTATCTAACATTTCAAGCGCATTTCATGATAGTATTTAAATTATTTACATTGTTTGACACATTTTTGCTTCAATGTTAACTTAAATACTATCATGAAATATGCTTGAAACGTCAAATAAACTTAACAAAATTTGGTTAAAAGGACTAAATTCATGCATTTTAAAAGATGAAGGACTAAATTGGTATAAAGTTTTGATGAGGGACTAATTCCAAAATTCACTGAAACTTGAGGGACCAAAAACATATTTAACCCTTAAATTTATTATTATCATAATTAAATATTTTTTGTTACTGAAATTAGTTATTATTTAGAGATTTTATAATAATGTTAGTCGGATAAAGTTTATATAATTATAAATAAGATCATATTAATTTTCTTATAAAGTATGTGGTGGCTTGCTTTAAATTGTCTATACTTATTCTATCAAATTATTATAATATGAAACAGGTCAAGTAATTAATCATTATAATTCATTTAATTCTTCAAGATATCAAGATAATGCAAAGATATTTAATTAATGAATTAGGTAAAGAAAGTAGCTAGGAAGCTAAGAAGCTATACCTATCTATCAAATGATGATTCTTTGTAATAATACAAGGCACTTTCTATTATATAAACACCTTAATTAATTATCACTATTCAATACGACATCAAAGATTCATGATATATATCCCAGCTTTATAGACATTACAATAATAGATTCATCAATCCATCAAGATTTACACGTGATTTCAACTACTATATACCAAAAGTATATAATTCAAATATATATATATATATATATATATATATATATATATATATATATATATATGTGTGTGTGTGTGTGTATAAAGGACTAGGTAGTATAATGGGCGATTAATTAGTTAGATAAATTATTATTTAGTTTTCAGTATATTGATTGATCCAATTCATGGTGTCACTAATAAAATTAATTCCTAGAACAACTTTAGAGTAGTTGGTTAATTTTACAAAACTTCACTTCATAGTTTTTTTTATTTTATTGATGACATGACATTATTTGTTTAATCAATACTGAAAGGTAATATATTTTTCAATCTTGTTCAATTAATTAATTTAATGTTTATCCCTGATGGTAATAGTGAAAACGTCTAAAGTAAAAACGTAAGAACCATAAAGAGTTTATTTAACTAACTCAATAAATAATTATAAACGCATTGTGAAATATCTTGTAGTTACCTTTTTAAAATATTAATTCAGAAAATGAGACTTTACTGAGAATTATTGCCTAGACTTATTGCATGTTAGGATACGATTAATTTTTTTGGGAGGGAAAAGCAGCACTTGTAGCAGAACTATAAAAGTAATAAAAAAAGTCTACGTTACGATAACTAAAAGCATAAGATTAAAAGAAATCAAGTTACTTAGTAATTTCTGTTTTTTTATTAGTTTTCATTAAAATGTGTTTTGGACACACACACTTATATATATATATATATATATATATATATATATATATATATATATATATATATATATATATATATATATATATATATATATATTCTCTTTTTTTGTGTCTACATTTCACAATACTAATTCTACCATTTACAATATAATTATTTATTATTTTTTTTAAATTAACGGTTATTTTTATCTATTTTCTATAAAAGTGTTTATCTTCTTTTGTTTTATTCAACAATTAATTTTTCTATTCATTTTACTATATTTTTAATAAATATAAATTTATTTTATATATTAACTTAATAACATTACACTATTATCACTTACTAACATATTATCATTCATATTTAAAAAATGTATACACAGACACGATAGCACTTGTGTGTACGCTATAATTGAGAATTATAACCATATTTGTAATTTACTATTTTTTTTTCAACCAATTTACATATACATATGATAAATTATCATTGATTATTCTTAATATTATACATATAGATACATAAAAAACGTGAACATACATGCACTGCCGCACCTGTGTTTTCACTAGTATAT
>Ga0214545_1011776_pt1 | contig 11874 bp, 4 predicted proteins | sample CNSS4metaG_FD_160064 | JGI IMG/M metagenome (GOLD analysis project Ga0214545, IMG submission 160064) | Root nodule microbial communities from cowpea collected in UCLA plant growth center, Los Angeles, California, USA - CNSS4 | ecosystem: Host-associated > Plants > Roots > Nodule | place: USA... | reverse complement strand
AACACATATTTTGCTAGGTAGGCCATGGCAATTTGATAGAAAAGTCTTTTATGATGGCCATGCTAACACCTATGCTTTCTCCTTCCAAGGCAAGAAGTTCACACTCCTACCTCTCTCACCCAATCAAGCAAATGAGGACCAAAATAAAGTGAAAGATAAGAGAAAAGATGAAAAAGAAAAAGAGCAAGTTACCTCCAAAGTATTACTTGACTCCAAAAAAATATTTCCAAAGCAAGATGGACATCACCATTCTTCCTTCTCTTCCAAGGCTCAAAAGGAAGACCCAATGCCCAAGCATGAGATGAAGAATGGTCTAGAAAAGAGGGATGGCATAACCAAAGCTAGGGGTAATACCCTTAGAAAGGATGGAACAAGAGCTCATAAAAGGGAGGTGCAAATTCTCCCCCAAATCAAGTCAAGCTCCATCTACAAAGGCTTAAAGAATTTGTTGTCAAATTCTCTCCAAGGAGGGGAGGATGATGAAGGATTGACCCCAACCAAGGATGGAGGCACATGCTTAAGAAGACTAAGCATGTTTACAAAAGGAAGTTCACTAACCTTTCATCCCTTTCATTTGTGTTTGTTCTTTTTGATTCCCTAAGTTGACTTAGTTGAATCAACTTTAGTTGACTTCTTGACCTTTGACTAGGTTTGACTTGTTGACTAAAGTTGACTTGACTTAAGTCAACATGCTAATCTATGTTTATTTGCTTTGTAGGTTAATTAGGAGTAAGAAATCAATGCTAGGTGGCGCATTGTGATTGGGGAGCATAAATGATGTGGAAAAGAGAGTAAAGCAAAGGCATAAAGCATAAAGAAAAAGGCATAAAGCAAGTGTACATATGTACCTTTGCTCTCCTTTGTTTTTAGCACACTATGGCCACTTTTTGGAGACATATGAGACACATTTTTTGTCTCCTTTTGTGCTAGAACGAAATTAGCCTTGCACACACCATAGTTAGCTCTTTCGTCTCTCATTTTTGTAACCTTATTTGACCTAGTTTTTAGAAGCTAGGGTTAGGTTTTTGTAGAGACATCCTTAGGTATCTTTTATTTGCTTAGAGTCCCCTAAACTCTTCTATATAAGGGGTGCTCCTAGACATGTAAAAGGGTTGAACATTTTGAAGTAAAAACACTCTTGTGTCTCAACCATTTGTGAGAGTTTCCTCCCTTGGGAGTGAATACTTTTAAGCCTTATCTTGCATAGCAAGTGGTGGCACACATCCACTCATCTTCAAGGTTGCCATGGCTTCTAGCCTAGCCTTGTAGTGGCGTGCTTCTCACATTTTTTTACCATTTCTTTCCTTTACATTTTATGTTTTCTTCTTCCTTTAATTGTTCTTGGTTTTCTATTGTTTATGTGCTTTCCATTTCCTTTTTGTTTTTGAATCAATCCATCATCTTCTTCTCTTGAGCTTAGTGAAAGGAACCTTCACATCTAGATAGCTTGCTATCTTAATGTCCAGTGGGGATTTCACTTAGCTTTCTTAATCAACTCACACCATATTCAATAATCTTAAAAGAAAACAACATAATACCAAATGATGAATTCACTACGCTGGCGCTCGGCTGTAATTCAAGCGTCGTCAGGCGATGCATACAGTTCTAGGTAAAACCCAAAAATTCTCTACACCTGCGAAAACACCCAACATTCCAGTTTCCTTTCTTTGCATTTTCTTACGACTTCGTATGTGATTCTCCTCACCATTATATAATTTCATAACCTAAAAACATCCCTTAACATATTCCCGTGGAATTCAATCACCAATTAACCTTATAAGATCAAACCCCAAAATTCAAAACCCTAAACGTGTGTTCATACAATTTTATCAAATCAACCTCAATTGACAACATAATTTCCCAATTTCTAGCGTCCAATAATCAATTCAAAGATAAAGCTCCCTTCCTTCCCGTTCAGAATCCACCCAGAACACACAAAACATCAAAATCTAGTCAAATTTGGCTCGCGTCGCCTAGCGGCTGTTCATCACCACCAGGCCATTCATCCAAAAACTCAGAAACTGAGAAACAAGGTTGCGTCGCCTGGCGGGCAGTTCGTGCCGCCAGGCGGTTCCTATCAAGAACCTAAAATTCAACATAAAATAACATGCATCGCCTGGCGGCTTTAAAGGCCCGCCAAGCAGTTTGTGGAAAATTTCCAAAAACCCAAAAATTTAAGCGTTGATAGTAGAGAATTCAGACATAATTAGGCTATACATCATGTAATTAAATCCAAACTATAAAATTACGAGTTCTAGCTCCCCTAACCTGGATTCCTTACTTAGAATTGAATATGCTATTGGTCCTCCTTGATCAACAATGGCTTCCTTTAGCTCTCTCCCCGTTCAGCTCCACCATTTCACTCAATAACCAAAGTTTCTCTTTGAAATTTCACTCCTCATAATGCTCTACAATGGCAAACACCTCAACTCTCTCTCCCACTCTTAATTAGAGACTTAACCAAGTCTTAATGGGGCTTAATGAATAAAAACGAAAATTAGCATTAAGGTTATGTTTAATTATCATTCAATGACGTTTCCATGGTGATTTTCTAGCCACCTTGGCTGCTCTGCTAGGGTTTCTTTACCCTTTCACCTTCATGCAAAAGAGAATTTTGGCAAAAAGAAAGTTTAATTTGGGTCTACCAAGTTTCAAACCCATAACCATGCAAAGACCACAATTATCTAGTCCATGCACAACCATTCAACCAATTCATGTTTCATGATAATTCTTATAAATCTATATCACTCATCATGATCAAGCATATTATTATTAAAATAATAATCAACTGTCGTGTATATGGTTGAACAACATTTCACGGGTCTTACAAAAAGCTCACGACAATATGGTTGAACAGTAAGTGTATAAACTCAAAATGATAAACCCTTTTACATGTAGTGTAGCACCTCTTATATAGATAGTCTTAGGGGTCTGTAGGTAAATAACAGAAGTTGCAAAAGGGCTAGCTAGAAAAGCTTGAAACCCTAATTTCTAGAAACATCTCTAAAGTAGCACAAAATAGGACGGTGGTGTGCACCCGCGATGATTTTCGACCACCACCACAAAGGAGACAAGGTGGTCTTCTAATAAAGCCAAAAGGAGACAAATGGTAGAAAGGTGCTTTTGCTTTTTGCTTTATGCTTCTACTCCTAGGCTCCACCGTATTGATGCCCTCTACTCATGTTACGCCACCTAGCCATGCTCCTTACTCCTAATTACCCTACAAAACAATTAAACATAGATTAACATGTGGGCTTAAGTCGAGTCAACTTTAGTTAACAAGTCAAACCTAGTCAAAGGTCAACAAGTCAACCAAACTTAAATGAACTAAGTCAATTGAGGGAAATCACAATAAAGAGATAGAAAATAAAGATATGGATGAAAGGCTAAAAGTCTCCCCTCTAGTCCATGCTTCTTGTAATGCTTCTTCGGGGAGCTCTCATGGAAACTTGTGTGGTCAAGCCTTCATCACAACTTCACAAACATTGTTAAGTCCTTCTCCTATGTCATAAAATTCTCTTGGTTTCGTGTGGACAACAATTGTCCAATCCTTATTGACACCATCATTGACATAATATACCATTTCAACTTGTGAAGCTTCAATGTATGGATCATGCTCCTCACGATCTTCAATATGAATTAATCGTGAAAAATTAATACAAGTGAAACCCCATGGATCCTTTTGAAACCCTTTATCTTTTGTTATGTTATCCCATTTACATTTGAACTATGCAACTTGAAAATGACCATAGTAATTGAGCTCAATTATTTCTTTTAATTTTCCATAATATGCCAAATCTGATTCTCTAATATTATTTTTTCTACTACTTGCAACACATGATGTTGAAGAAGTTACAAAACTCCATTGTTTTGGGTTTTCATCACATGTTCTTGACTTTTAGTCCTAAATTTGAATCCATTCACATTGAAGATAGTAAATCTTCTAGCATGTGGTGTTGGACCTTGAGAAAGGTATTTAAGATCATTTGACATTAAACTCGAAATATCTGGGTTTTGAATCTAAAAAAATAATGAATTTATGTCAATGTATTTTGAAAACTTCAACTTGTTGATAATACATATTCTACATACCCTTCGCAAATAATCTTAAAATTGCCTAACATAATATGTCAACATATTCCTATTAATACCATAAAAATACATTTTAAATATACTTACAAAGAATATTTGTGATAAACTCACTTAATATACGACTTAACTTCAGGACAATTAAATAACACATATCGATGTGCTTGAGTTTTCTCCATGGTTGATAGTTGAAAAATTGAAGAGGCACTTACTACTCTACCAATTGGTGGAAAAAAATTACTCAATTGAGATGTTATTCCCTCCTACATTCTTTACTAATTAGGACAAACAAACTTCACACTAAGAAAAAATAGAAAGGTGTGTCAGAGACATTTTTGTTTCATTGGGATACATCCAACGATAATGTACAGGACCTCCAAGTTTTGCCTCACCAGTTAGGTGACAAGTTAAATGAACAATAATTGTAAAGAATGTAGGAGGGAATAACATTTCCAAGTGATAGAGAGTTTGAATCATGCGATCGTGAAGTTTATCAAGATCTATTTGAATTAAACTTTTGCCACATATGTGTCAAAAAAAGAAATATAATTCCACAATAATTGTAGTCACATTGTTTGGAACTTTAAGGTTATCTTTTGATTTTGTTGGATCGTTAAGCAAAGTATACAAAACATGGTCACTAAAATTCTTCTCGATATGCATGACGTCTAGACAATGACCAATGAGTTGGTTTCCCAATATGGAAGGTCAAAAAATATACTTCTCTTTCTCAATTGTTCATCTCTAACAACTTCATTGTTTCCTCGACCTCTCTTACTTGTATTTGGAATTTCTAATGTGATAGAATTCTTACTGGAAAGATACCGATCTTTTCCGAATTTGAATATCTTCTATAAAGAACAATTAAAATAAGAGTAAAGAACGCAAAATAAGACAGAGATGAAATACGCCACAATCTAGCAGATTGATAAGCAAAGGAAGATTCGCCGCAAAGATGTCCCTCTTTGATAAGAACCCAATCAAAAGAGTAGACGCCTCAATCAACGATAGATAAGTCAAGACGCCACAATTCAATCCAGGATTGATAAGTCAAGATGCCACAATCAAGATTGATAAGTCTGACAAAGGTTCGCCACAAAGATCTTTGTCTTTGATAAGAACCTAATATTATTGACCTCACAAAGAACTTAGTCTTTGATAAGTCAAGGAGGATTTGCCAAAAAGACATTTGTCTTTTATAAGAACCTTAAGGCTTAAGCCAAGAACCAAGAGAATCCCCTCTTTAATGAACTAATTTTATTAATGACTAAAAAATGATTACAAATGTTGTAGAACTTGGTATTTACAGGACTTAAATGATAAAAGATAAAAGATAAAACTGGAAATATATAAAAAGATATCCAAAATATCAAAATATATCCAAAAATATCAAAAAATATAAAAAGGTATCTAAAATATCAAAAGATATCCAAAAATATCAAAAGATATCAAAAACTATCAAAAGATATCAAAAGATATCATAGATAACAAAGATATCAAAAGATAAAATAAAATAACTAAATAAAAAAATACCAGTTGGATCATTTACGTAATTAAATTTAATTATATAAATTATTCTTTAATTGTAAGATCTTTATGTCTTCATATCCTTTTAATGCTAAAAGATTATCCTCAAGTTCTTCTTGTAGATGTTTAGGAGATAGTCCTCTATCCTACCCTCCTTCCTGAAGCAAAGTTGTCCTCAACTTCGTGTCACTTGAAGATTCCTTCACCTTTATATTGGATCAAGAGATAGTCCTTTATTATACCCTCCTTCCCAAATTGAAGTTTTCCGCAAATTTGTGATACCTGAAGATTCCTTCACCTTTGTATTAGATCAATAAATAATCCTCTATCATACCCTCTTTCTTGTAGAAAATTTGTCCTCAAATTTGTGCCACTTTAAAATAATTTTTCCTTTGGTTTCATAGTGTTAGAACCAACTCAGTCCTTCTTAAAAGTTCTCCTTATCTTGATTTGAACTTGATCAATCATTCATCATTCTCTCCCATTTGGAGAGAATTCAACCCGAATTCCAGAACATCCTACACAAAACACACAAACATAATTTAGAAACACAACCCTAAAATAACCAAAAATGAAAGTTCTATTAAAAATGAGATTTAGATCCTGAAAGAGTTCAATCTCTTATCAAATTTTTTGGAGGTTTTCCTCTAGGGTCAAATACTCTCCTGCATAAGTTATTAAACAATTTTAATTTAAAAATGTAATGCTCGGAGACAATCACAAAAATATTGCTCAAATAAATAGTCAAATTATAAGTATAACTTTGATTGCTCCTAGGTTTGTTGACAATAGGCAAACAAACTTTCTGTTGTGAATATATTTCTAATCTTGTGCTTTTTCCCATAAGTTGGTTAGGGATGGACAACCAAACTGATCCATGTGTAGTTCTTTTAAAATTTGGATTCAAAAGACATGTAGAGCACTGTCACTAGATAGAAAAAACACTTCCACTATCGTTCAGTTAGTTGGAACATTATACTGATAACGTGTTATAAAATAGAGCTGATAATGGAGAAAATAAGAAAAGGAAAAATAGAGAATGAGAGAATGGAGAACAACTTTTATGTGTGTCTTATTGTTGATAGGAAGATTCCTATTTATAAATACAACATGTAACCCATAAAGGACACAAATTCAATATTTAATATAAATATTTACATAAAGAATATCAAATCATATGAGTATCAATCATATATGAGTAATTGTGTCAAATCGATGGACGACCATTAATTCGTAACATATATAATATTTTATACCAAAAATATATACTATAAATAATTACAAAATTAATATTAACAATTATTTTTTGTATAATTTATTAGTATACATAAATGTGTTACATAATACTTTTAAAACAAATATCAAATTAGTATGTTCTCCGAATGGTTAGGTCTATCTCTTTTTAAATAAAAAATAAAGTAAAACGCCTATTTTATCGGATTGTTATAATAAAAAATAAAATAACGTTTTTAGTTGGCCAAGGCAGGTGACCATTAGTAGGTTGATTTGTATTTTCTTTTGTTCGTGAACATATATGTACTCAAATATATTATTATATGTTTCAATGACAAAATTACAATTTAATATTAATTTTTTTTATCATTTAACTTAACACAAATGTAAATTAACTTAGTAAACTATATATTGACAATATTTTTTTGAATAATTTATACAATTTTTTATTTTTAATTCAATATTTCTTTTATGAAATATATAATTTAAATTCAAAACTTGAATATATTTTTATATGTTTGAATATATTAATTACAAATGTTAATTTTTGTATTATTTAATTAAATCAAATGTGATTACCTTAATAAATATATGTTGACTACTTTTTTTTAATAAGTTTTACAACTTGTTATTTTTAATTCATTATATTTTGAGGAAATTTATAATTTAAATTCAAAACATGAATAATTAAATATTTATTAACGAAATTAGGGTAAATCGCAGAATATTTTTAAATTTGAAGTTGTATTAGTGTTATTAAGTTGTTTTACTTTTAATATATAATTTGAATTTAATTTTCTCGTTGCAAACTTTAAGTATTTATTAATTTAAAAAAAGGAAATATATATATACATATAGATAAATGAGGGTAATATATGATTTAAGTTTCTTAGTTTTGAAATTAAAATTTATTTTTTTCAAAATGTTGATACATTTTGGTATTTAAACATTAAAAATGAATCGAAATAGTTCTTTTTACCAATTATGTTAATGTTTTTTTTCATTCTTCCAACTTGTTTCATGACAATATTTGAGGTCTTATACAATTTGACATGTTCTTGCTCTAAAGTAAGATGGGAAACGAGTTTGATACATCAAAAAATTTAATGTAATTGGGTCAAAAAGACTCTATCCATTCAGTTTTTAAGTTTCGGTACCAAAATGAATCAAAGTAAATACAATGACGAATTCTAGTTTCACGTTAAAGTTTAAGGATTAAAAACATATTTACCTCAATAAAATATTGTCCAGTGACCAAAGTCACTTGACAAAAATATATTGACTAGACATCCACGACAATAATTATTTTAGTTTGTAGCTTTAGTTTGAGAATTTTATTCCATACTTTTAAAATTTAAATTTTTTGTTAATCCAACTCACTCTATAAACAATTATGTTGTCATGCCACACTAACTGAAAAGTAATTAATCAAATTTTAACAAAATATATAAAAACTTCAAAAAATATTTCTTTCAACTTTTCTATTTGAGAGATAAACCTAAGACAATATACATATTATTGTTTCATTATCTACACTAGTGAACGAAAGGATTTCGACAGCGGTTATTTTGGTCATTTCACTTCGATTTAAAAACTGAGACATATCCAACCGAGATAAAAAGGAATGGCCTTTCTGCCTCGATTGTGAATTAAGACATAAAATTGAGCCTTATTGCCTTGATTCTGGAGGCAACCGAGGCATAATATTCATTAAAAAAAGAAGAATAAATCGGAACTAGAAACCCTAGAGCTTCTACCACCTACAATTTCACAACTATTGCACCACCACCATCTCCACCTTGCGGTCACCTGATCTGTTCGGATCACAATGTTAGCAATGCACATGCAATCATTGTGCCTAAATGCGAAACCTTTAACGTTTAGAATAATACAACGAAGCACCAACAGTCAACATGAATCACAAATCCTCCTCCGAAAAGCAACAACTTGAAAGAGAAAAATCAGTCCACTATTCGCAAATTTGTGTTCCAAGAGACGCAATGAACCAACATCCCCGTGAATCAGCCACCACCAAGTCGGAAACCGCCTCTATAAAAACCCAACAATAACAGGAACCAGATCCATTCGGGAAATCGCGCCTCACCACCACTAACTCTCCACCACAGATATGAGCCCTAACGAACACAGTCACAAACAGAGCCACCGCCCTTGGAACAAATCCTCGCTAGAACCCAAAAATCACCAATTAAAAACCCTAACCCATAACTCCAACTACCGACGACAAAGTTCCACCACGTCGAAACCAATACTGGATAGAAATATCAATGGCGCTCACAGGAGATAGAGGAGTGGACGCAGTAGTGACGAAGAAGAAGATATGTTTTCAATTATAAGCCCTAAAATTAACATTCTGCCTCATTTTCTCATAACTAATCATTATTAAATAATACTTTCCTCATTTGCATTTATATAAACAATGCATTGCTTATTTAGAACAACAACAAACATCTAGAATGCATAATCATGTTGTGTAACCCAATCACTGACAGTGGCCAGCACAGTAAAAAACTTGAGTATATATTTCTATATAAGAAGGTGTGCTGCTAACACCTGCACTATTATCAATACTTCAATTTAAGAAGAAAAAGTGTATATCAAATTCAAACCATTGGAGAAATAAATTCTAAATTTTGGAAGTACCAAATGAAAATAGAACAATGAACTTGGCCGCAATGATAACTTTCAAAAAAATCAATGAGAGAAGTGAGCGAGTCATTCTTGAATATGTATACTTTGCATCTTGTGTGTGGTCTCAGGTATTAACTTTGTATAATCTATCTATATTTATAATATATATATATATATATATATATATATATATATAGTAGAATGAATTATGTGGTGAGAGTGGTGGGGGATCCTAGTCTTGGACCCAAGGCATAATAGGATTAACCTTGTGTGTGGTTGGGTGATAATCCCTTGTGTTTAGACTCTATAGAGTTTAGAAACCAATACACGTGCATACTTCCTTTCGAATTCTATATCTAGTGCATAATTCAAATAATTGAGTCGATAGTCCATTAATTGTTTAGATGAAGATAAGTACGTGAATTATTCTTTGGTTGTATGTTGCTTGTGTTTCATAACTTGTTTATTCAACTGTTAAATAATATTTTCACTGGCTTACGCTTTCTCTCTGTGTTTGGTTTCTTTGTTTGACTTTTCCTATTTGCGATGATTACCAAATCCTTGGTGTGAGCAGATGTGGAGACTCTCGGTGATCGTGATCTTGGTAGAGATGTTGTTGTTTAGTTAGGCTCCATATATTCTTTGCTGCTCATTGTTGTGCCTTTCTCCTTATGAACTGCTATTTTAATTTCCTTGCTCTGTGAGCAACCTTTTGTTAACTATTTCATGTTTAGTCTATGTTCAAAGCATTGTGTTGTGCCTTTGAGTATTCCTTTCAGTATATTATGGATAACTATAATGGTTGATTCTTATATACTTTCTATCGGTGCTTTATTTTATATTATAAACATGCGACATTTTATTTTATTAGACTTATTCTATTGGGATGTTACATAAATCGCACAATGTTTTTAAACTAGAATTTGTTGTATTAGTATTATTAATCTATTTTACTTTTATGATACAACTTTGTGTTTAGTTTTCTTGTTGAAAAATTAGTATTTATTAATTAAGTAATCAAATAAAACGTGTTAATTTAACAACAATAAATATAAAATTAGGGTAATTGGTAACGCTGTTGTTGAAGCAATCAAATTAATACTACTAAACTATACCAACTTCAGTATTGCTAAGATAGTAGTCAAGAAAATTGAAAGGGTAATGTTGTGATGGTGAATGTTGTTGATATTGAGAACCAAATGGAACATATGATGGCTGGAATGGATACTCAAAATATGGTTGTTGCTCATGGTATGGTGGTTGTGCATATTCCAAAAAAGATGATCTAGGATATAGATAATTAAATTGATGAATAGTTAACCTACTTATATCAAGTGCATTAGTAGGTGTGACAATTGGTTGTTGATAACCATATGGATCATGTGGTTATTGTGGATGGTAATCACACTTCATTTAAAAATCACATTGTCGATTATTTTCATATGAAAAATGATTTTTCATTTTTGAAAGAGATTTTCTAAAAAGAAATAAGTTGAAAGCTTGTTGAGTAGACTTCCAGGAAAGAGAGATATGTCTCAATGGACAACTTAAGTACCTTATCCTTCCTTAGCCAAAGTGTTCCCAACTAGTTTCACAAATTTCCCAACAAAATTATATTTAAAAAAAATAAAAATGACTAAAGAAAATAAAATAAATGTTAGAAAAAAGAGTAAAGAAAAATAAGATGTTAGTGATAAAAAAAAAAAAGAACTAAAATGATAAAAATTCTAACTGTGTTCCCCGACAATGGTGCCAAATTTGATAACGCTGTCCTTGACGCGATCAAATTAATACTACTCATATTGTAGCACTCATTACAATATCATATGCTTTCATAAACAAATATACTAAGTACTATTGTACATTTGAATAATATACTTTGCCAAAGCTATCCTTAAATATTTGATGGACTTGATGGGAATTGATGTACTGTTACCAAATCTCTGCACATAAGAGAATAATTTAAAAGTATATAAACTAAGACAAAATTGCATATAAGTATTTCATATAGTGAAATTATTACCGTTTCCCAACCACTTGTGATACGAGCACGTACCATGGTTGATATCCATTGCATTACATAGTAACCGCACTCATATGAGCGGGTTTGTAAATTACACTACAATGAATGCACATTTATAAGTAATTGATGAAGGAAAGAAATTGAATAATTATAATACTGTAGAACAAAATAGCAAACCTTGAGGCTCAACCATGCTAGCCTTTTTGTCATAGCAGTTGATTTCCCTAACAACATGTTATGTGCAGCGATTGAACTATGAAAAAGGTAAGGTGTTAAGATACAATTATATAAGAAAGAAAGTTCATAAAATTGAGGTTCTTACCAATCTATAACTTGTCTAAGATGGTTAGGAG
>Ga0214545_1011775_pt1 | contig 11875 bp, 8 predicted proteins | sample CNSS4metaG_FD_160064 | JGI IMG/M metagenome (GOLD analysis project Ga0214545, IMG submission 160064) | Root nodule microbial communities from cowpea collected in UCLA plant growth center, Los Angeles, California, USA - CNSS4 | ecosystem: Host-associated > Plants > Roots > Nodule | place: USA... | reverse complement strand
ATTTTTAACATGTTTTTGTATCTCATGCTCAATAAACCCAATTATAGGAAATCCCAATTAAATCAATCTTTAAACACACAAATTCAATTAAATACCCAGAATTAAACACTGAATGAGGGAAAAAATACGCACTCATCACTCCCTATCACCAGCATGCGGCCATAGGCAATCCCATAGGCCACACACCCTTTGCTAGATACTCCCTCCTCAAGTATGCGGCCACCAACAATCCTCTAGGCCGCATACACCATATTGAACACTCTCCTCTGCAGTGTGCGGCCATTGGCAATCCAGTGGGCTGAACACTGAATGCTAAACCCCTTCATGCAGTGTATAGTTGTCAATAATTGCCTCAAACCGCCTACCTCGCATTAAAGAACCCATACTATAAGTAGCCCAAATCCAACTACAGTTTATCTAGGTGGTCAAGACAAGTAGGAAGTATCCAGCCATGTGAGTATGCGATATCTAGTAATGGCAACCCATTAACGCTTACGCTTACCATCAACCCTTCAAGGATCTCTTAGTAATTTCTCTCCTTACCCTTGGATCCAGAGGCAACTATAAAAGGTATTTGGGCCCAAAAGCCCATTCCAAGTAGGACCCACAGGTAAAGAGGTATAAATAGCACATTGTTCTATTCATTGATTATGCATTAAATATTCCCTGAATCCACTAACATCACCAGCACTGACTTAGGAATCAGAGTGTCTTTTGCAAGCATACCTACGTTATCATCAGAGCTTCATTGGAGTAAGAAGATTTCACCCGACTACTCAACACTAGAGCCACACAACAGACTTGTGGAATACAACTTGGTCCCCTGAGAACATGAACAAAACTCATCATTTAAAATAACACAATTTTAAAGTCCTAATACAACAATATCATAATTCAAACAACTATAAAAAAATTCTAACTATTTTACTTCATTGTGCATTAAAAATTAAAACTTACTTCTACCACATGTTTTCAAAATATAAAATACATGTCACCACTTAAGTGAACATAAATCATGTTTGCATTAATTGTCAATCTAATTTATTTATGACTTCACTTTTTTATTAATATATATTTATAATTTTATATAGTTTTTATTTTAATATAGGATTTTTTATCTTATTTTGAATTTTGATTTTCATTCAAATTTATCTTTTCATATTAAAATTATTTTTATTATTATATTTTTTCATATTAAAATATATATAATTTTTCATTAATATATTAAAAATATTTTTATATAAAACTAAAAACCATAATGTTCTTTACACCTTCTATTTCTCCCCCTCGTGTAAACTTACATCATTAAGATGACGAAGTCCAATCTTGTGGACCAATTGCTTAAAAATTCTTCTTGGCAAAGACTTTATAAATAAACCTGCCAGATTTTCACATGAATGAATTTTTTGGATATCTATATCATCCTTTCAATACACTATTGTCTTCATATATGGTCATCTTTGTTGGGGATAGCCGCAAGTTTCTTGTACATGTTGAATAATAGACCTTAACCAAACATATCCATAACTTTCCTCATAATTCTATATGATTAGATGATATTGTTACTATGGTTTGTTTCATATACCATCATGAAACCATTGTGTTGCCACATGTGAACAAACATCTTGTTTGTGATCAACCATTGTGAGAATATGTAAAATAACATGCATATACATAACCCATCAGGTTTGATTCTGAATCATTTGGATGAAATAATCTCATATTCGTAGTACCCTTAAGGTAACGAAACATATGTTTTACTCCAAATCATTTTCTTCTTGTAGTTGAAGAATTATATTTTGCTTAAAAAAATTTACAACAAATGCAATATCAAGTCGAGTATAATTAGAAAGATACATTAGTGTTTCTATGATACTAAGATATGGTGCTTCTAGACCAAGAAGATCTTCATCATTTTATTGAGGTCTAAGAAGAACATTTATCAACATCTAACGACCTCACAACTATAGGAGTGCATAATGGACGTGTCTTGTCCACTTAGAACATTTTAAGAACCTTAATCATATAAGTATATTAATCTATAAAAACACTTTTATTTAAATACTCAATTTCTAATTTCAAACAAGAATTTTCCCTTCAAAGATCATTCATCTCAAATTTTTTCGTGGAGCAATCAATTGCCTTGTGAGCTCATCAAGAGTTCCATCAATGTTTATGTCATTTACATAAACAATAATTATGGCAAATTGATTTTCTAATATTTTCATATAAATACAAGGACAAAAAGGATTATTTCTAAATCTTTCTTCTAAAAAGTACTCAATAAGACGGTTATACCACACACGTCCTGATTGTTTTAATCAATAAAAGGTCTTGTTCAATTTTATTGAATACCCTCTTTAGAATTTTCCTTGTTGGGTAAATAAAATACTTTAGGGATTTTCATATAAATATGATTCTCAAGAGAACCGTACAAATAGACTGTAACGTCATTCATTAGATGTAAATGCAAACCTTATTATGCAACTAGGATTATCAAATATTACAATGTTGTTGCATCCAATACTAGTAAATATGTCTTTTCACAAATCAATATCAGGTTTTGTGAAAGACCTTGAGCAACCAATTGTGCTTTGTATCTAATAATGTCACAATTGCGTAAAAATCCATATGTACCCAATGGGTTTCGCACCTTCAGGTGTGCGAACTATAGGTCCAAAAACCTTTCGTTTAGCAAGCAAATCTAATTATGCTTCTTTTGCATATTTTCATTTTGGCCAATCATTTCTTTGTCGATTGTATGATTGTATAAAAATTAGGAAAACAAAAAAAATTGAAACATACAATAATCATATTATGAAAAAATAATTTTAATATAAAAGATAAATTTTGAACGAAAAAAAATCAAATATAATAAACTCCAAAATAAAAAAGATAAAAAAAAGTACGTTAAAAAGATGATTTCCATACATTTAACCAAGCCTCTTGACCAGTAAAGAACCGAGAGGAAGGTTCGACAGTGTGAACTGGAATTAAAATCTTTTTATTTTTTTTTGGTTCCCTAACTCCCAATGCAACGTCCTATTTAATAAATAAGCTTAATTAAATGAAACATCACATATAATATAATATAAAGAACAACGTCATGGAGTTTAAGCGTCAAGCATTATAGTTATCCATGAATAAACTGAAATAAAGACTAGGCACACCAAGATGCAATGAACAAAATTAAAAGGTTCAACGGATGTCCAAAAACTTGCTCATAAGCAAAGGATTACAACATAATAATAACTCTTCAATGTGGGCTCAATAGTGAGCCCAACACCAAACCATGCCCAACTAAGCTGCAACATTCCCATCGCCACTACGATCACCAGAAGTTCCCATATTTGCCCACACTAAGGGATTAATGATCCTTGTAAAAAGGAAAAATCGCATAAGAAGACCAACACAAACAAGAAGGGTAAGCTAGAGTGAAAAGGTGTTATCATACAATTTAAAAGCCAAGAACAAATAAATCAACCAAGCATGTGATAGCAAACAAGCAAGACTCTAAGACTCAATTATTCAATTATCTGGATACATATAATTAGTCGGATTCATTGAATGTTTGCACTTGTGGTGGCCTCTACTGCTCTACAGAGTCATTGCCGATGGGTTTCACCCTTCCACGCACAAGGTTAGCTTTCAAACATCTAAGGTCATTATCCTGCCAAAGACTAGGGTCTCATGCTACACTCACCACTTTAGTTAGTACGCTCTAAGTGAGACTAACTGGCTCTTTAAAGCTTCATGTTGCAATCCTTACTTGAATCCTTACTTAATTATATACGCTGAGACAACACCACAAAACCTTACTAAGAGGTTCGTGAAATTACGTCAATTACATGAGGCACCACCATGAGCTCTCACCAGGAGGGTCATGGAATTACGTTTGTTACATGAGGCACCACCATGAGCTCTCACCAAGAGGTTCATGGAATTATGTCCATCCCGCAAGGCACCACCATGAATCTCACAAAAAGATTCATGGAATTATGTCCCAACTCATACCATAGTCATGCTTCACCAACCAACCATAAAATTATCATGCATACCAATCTCATGCCAATATACAATCAATCATCTAATTATGTTTCATACGCATAATCACACCAAGCTCATCAATTTCAGTCTCATTGTGTCATATAGAATACATATAAGGCATCATATGTAACACCACTGTCAATCTCGCTCAAGCTAAGGAACCCCTCGTTCAAGCTACCAGATCTCGCTTGGGCGAGATTGCAAACAGCGGGCACGTCAAGGTCTCGCTTAAGCTAGCCCATCTCGCTCAGGTGAGATTCTCTCATTCAGGCGAGAGGCCTTCGCTTAGGCGAGTCCTCAAGACAGAGAGACGAGTGAATTGTTGTCGTTCTCGCTCAGGTGAGAGCTCCTCGCTTAAGCGAGAGCTATTTGTTTTGGGCGAGCACCCAGCTCGCCTGGGCGAGTTAAGTAGAACCCACCTGCTCTCATTCGTGCCAAACCAGATTTCAACCAGAAATACATACAACATACAACATTCATACCATCAAAGCAACATTTAAACATACCAGAACATAAGGACAGTCCCACAACAAGCAAAATAATCGCAAAGATATGAAACCCTAACTACCCTTACCTTATCAAAAGCTACTGTGAGGGATTTTGGCACGACCAGAAAATGCACCACAACTCCTAAAACAGTTTTTTCAATTTGGAAATACCTACACCAGAACGAAGACGGGTTACTACCATGAACCCTAGCAGGAACCGCGAAAAATAAGCCAGAGAGTAGAAAGTATGGGTCGAGAATCAACTTACATGGGATAGAAAATGGAGCTAATGTGACAGGATTTGCTTACTGTAGAAAATTGGTTCATGGAAATCTGAGATGATGAACTCAAAATATAGATGTAATGCATGAAATGAAATTAGACCAACTCTTAAAGTGACTAGCTGAAACTGCAAAGTGACTAGTTGAAACTGCAAAGTAACAGCAAGTGGAATTGATGCATGACAGCCCAATCTTAAAATATAATACTGATACCAGTAAATTATTATGCAAATGATTCAAACAAACTTACAATGGTGTTTATGAATGGATGATGCAGCTGGACAATTGAGCTATCAACAGACAGCAATTGAAAGTTAACCATTGATTATACATGATAGCAACATCACATATTAGAATAATGAATCAAATGGTGAATATAAAGCTTAAGCAACTACTCTATAACACTCCTAAAATGAGTATTTAAAACTGAAACAAGCCTAATACACTAGAATTACATAGAAATAACAACTAAAAAATATTAATTTCATCTACTAAAGAACTATAGTAGGTATTTATTGTTAGTTTTGAAATGGTTGAAAAGCCAAGAAGGGGGGTTGAATTGGCTAGTTAAAAATTTAGGCTATCTTTGCAAGCTAAAAACCACCTTTAATTGAATCAAATAGATAACCAAGTTAGGATGTAAAAGGTGTTGGACAATATACTTTCAGTCGATAAAAAACAGAGTTAACAAATTGATTGTACTAAACAGATTTTGTTCTAGTATAATCAATCGATTGAAATAGGAAAACAGTCAACTAAAATACTGGAAAAAATACAGAAATGCAGATTTGAGATTTAAACCAGAAACAATGCACAAGAATCATCAAGACAGGTTCTAAATGATTATGCAAACATGTTCAATGCTATAAATGTCATGAAAACATGCAAGATCATGAAAAAGATTATTAAAGCACAAGTTCTTTAAACTTTAAAATGAAAATGCATGAGAGAAAGGTTAGAGGAGAGAGGACACCACAAGATTTTTATACTGGTTCACTCAAACCTGAGCTACATCCAATTTGTCAAGGGAGTCTGAGTTTAACTTTGCACTAATTCAAAACATTTACAAAGTATCCACCCTTACACTTCCAAAATATGCAAAAACACCACAAAAGACTCTTGAATCACAGAAGAATCACACCAGCACAGCAAGAACCCTCTTGCAGAACTGGAAAACCAGCAGGCACACACACAAAGCTTGAGAAAGATCAAACCTCGGTGGTATAACAGCTCAGCCTACCACAATCCACTTTCTCCAAGCCAAAAGCTCTAAGAATTGATCCAAGATCAATCTTCAACTGCTGCAAACTGTATGATCACGAAGGAGAGAGTTTCCACAAGTTTCAAGAATAAAATCATGTGTTAGTTTCGAAATCGTTGAAAAGCCAAGAAGGGGGGTTGAATTGGCTAGTTAAAAATTTAGGCTATCTTTGCAAGCTAAAAACCACCTTTAATTGAATGAAATAGATCACCAAGTTAGAATGCAAACAGTAATAAATTGTACACTTTCAATCGATCAAAAACAGAGTTAACATATTGATTTTATTAAACAGATTCTATTCTGGTATAATCCATCGATTGAAACAGAAAAATAGTCGACTAAAATACTGGGAACAATGCAGAAATGCGAATTTGAATTTTAAACCATAAATAATGCTCAAGAAGGATCAAGACCAGTTCCAAATGATTATACAAACATGCTCACTACTGCAGATGCCATGAAAACATGCAAGAACATGAAAAAGATGATTAAAGCACAAGTTCTTTAAACTTTAAAAAGAAAATGCAAGAGAGAAAGGTTAGAGAAGAGAGGACACCACGAGATTTTTATACTGGTTCACTCAAACCTGAGCTACATCCAGTTTGTCAAGGCAACCTTAGCTTGACTTTGCACTATTTCAAAAGTTTTACAAAGTATCCACCCTTACACTTCCAAAATATGCAAAAACACCACAAAAGACTCTTGAATCACACAAAAATCACACCAACACAGCAAGAACCCTCTTGCAGACTTGGAAAACCACCAGGCACACACACAAAGCTTGAGAAAGATCAAACCTTAGTGGTAGCACAACCCAGCCTACCACAAACCACTTTCTCCAAGCTTCAAACCAAGCCAAAAGCTCCAAGAATTGATCCAAGATCAATCTTCAATAGCTGCAACACGTATGATCACGAAGGAGAGAGTTTCCACGAGTTTTCAGAACAAATTCGTGCTCTAAAATGATCAACTTTTTTCTCTTTTGAAAATCACCGCTTAAGTAGTCAAACTGTTACGAAATTCAACTGGTTGATTTCACTTGACTTAAGTGAAATCAGTCGAATAAAAACTAAATCAACTGATTGAATTTGTTGCAATTGAAGACTACTGCAGTCAACCTTTTAACCTATTAAAAAGTCATTCAACAGATTAAAAGATACATTTTAACTTGTTGAAAAACCATTCAACAGATTAAAAACACAATAAAGACCAAACTACATCCAATTAATGCTATAAGGTCTACAACATGAATTACAAACTACAAATACAGTTTCTTAATGATGTAACTACATGGAGAGCACACGTTACAGCCTTGATCACCATGGATATCATCATATCCCCTTTCCTTCATCAATGTAGGCTTCATTCCAATGGTAATGGCTTCAAGATAGTTCAAAAGAGCTTCATTCAATCTTCATCAAATCTTCAAGAAGCAAACCATATTGGCTTCTCATGTTAACAATCTCCCCCTGATTTGATGAAGCCAACCTCTATTTCCTTTCATCCATCTTCTTCTATCTCTCATTGCAAAATTCTTCCATTTGTTGGATACCAATTGATGAAGTAAAACCTTAGCTTGAAGCTTGTGAACTTGAAAAACATTTTACAGTAGCAATACACACAAGCTAGCAAGTATACAAATGTGATCATGCTCCCCTTATCAATAATATGGGTTCAAATTCAGATTTGATTATTGATTCCAATTTTAATGCTTAGTTTAATGTGATCAATTATCCATTTTCCAATTTTTCTAATTTTTCTCCCCCTTTGGATTCATCAAATAGAACAAATGCATAAAGATAACAAGCATTGCATATTATTTGATTAATACTGGAAGGGAATACAACCAACAAAAACTGAAAACATAAAACAGATGCATAAAGCTGATACAATTAGCCGACTAAAATGAAAAACAACCAACTGAAACAGACAAAACTCAAACTGAAAAATCACAAACACAAGGATGCAATGCATGATCCTAAACAACCACCACACTCAATCATCCTGAGGATCATTTATGGTCTCGAATGAGTGGAGCATATCATGGATATTAGGAATTTGGCCATCCAATGCATTGAACCTCTCATTGCAATAGTTGTCATGTTCATGTTGGGACACATTGAGCTCATGCATTTGGTAAGGATTTTTGTGACAATCATACCAAGTAACCTTTGATCCACCTTGAGACCAACAACATGGAAGTGTTTGATTTCAACAATAGGATTTCTCAAGCATTGGCCATAGTATTGCATCTTGTTGAATTCTGGAACAGCCCTAGTTTCACCTTTTCTCACTTGCACACCCATTGGTTTGAGTCCAACCACATCTTTCCAAGCTCTCTTGTTGATCTCCATTTGAACACCCTTGATGTTGGACTGTAGGACATCATTTTTGAACTCCAAGTTGGTGAAAAACACCTTCACCAAGTCTGGATAGATTTTCCCTGAAAGTTCAAGGAAGGACTTCAACTTTTGATCCTTTAGTTGTTGGAAAAGGCTCTCAAAGCCTTCAGCCCTTAGCCATGAGAACCTCAGCACCTTAGGAATGTTGATCTGCTTCCTATTCATCTCAATAAGGAACACTTGAATGTTGTCCTCATGATTCTCAAACCATGCTTCAATTCTTCCATGGCTTTCATGATTTGGAGACCTTGGGGTAGGAGGAGTGGAGTGCTCATCATCAGATTGGATAGCTCTTTGGGAACGACGAGGCATGATGAGTGTTGGTATGGCTGTTTCTAAGAGATGTATGATGCAAATGCAGCAATACAAGTGCAATATTATAATTCAACAAGCTGATTTTTAGAAACAGTTGATTAAATGGTGCAGATTTTTCTAATTAATTCATTTTAGGTTACCCAAATCAATTTAATGCAGTCCAAAACAGTATCTCATGCATTCATGATGTTTTCAATGTGTTTTTATGAGTGAATCAATCAGTTCAGATCATATGAGCTGCATGCACATTGGAATTGTACACTAGAATGCTTTTTGGTCAAACAAATCAGTAAAAGTAACACATAGCTGATGAAATGGCCAGTTAGGAGCAGATAGTACCTGACAAAAAAATGCTTTCTTTGATTTGGTCAGCTTAACAATTCAATTCGTGAGTAAATGCACAGTTTAAGTAAAATCAACACGTTGAAAAACAGAATCAGTTGACTAAAACAACATCAGAGCATTAGAGATTAAAAATAGAGTCGGGTTAAGTGAAAATCAATCAATTGAAAATCGTGATATTTAACTTCATTTTTCCATATTCATTTTTAATGAAATCAGCATACTGAATTGTGAAAAGAGTAGATTAAAAATCATAGCAGATCAATTTTTCACCATTCAGTGGCAGTTTAAGTGAAATAAACATATTGAAAACAAAATCAACAGGTTGACAGATCATGAATTATGCAAACAGAGGCAGATTTAAGTGAAATCAACACGTTGAAATGCAAAATCAACAGGTTGACTATGACAGTTTTCAACTTTTGCATACAATAGTAGATTTGTATGAAACCAATGCATGAGTACATAAGATTAACATGCTACAAACACATCAGACCACATTCTTGATGTCTAAAATGCCTAGTTCAGTTCTTAGCTTGTTAAACCTATCTCTAGCTAATGGTTTTGTAAACAAATCCGTCAATTGATTTTCAGTTTAACAAATTTGATTTCACAATCTACCTTTTAAACATGATCACGAATGAAATGATGCCTAATCTCTATATGTTTGGTTTTAGAATGTTGTATTGGATTCTTGGTTAAGTTGATTGCACTAGTATTATCACAATATAAAGGTACCTTGCTTAGCCTTACACCATAGTCCAAAAGTTGATGTTTCAACCATATGATTTGTGCACAACGATGTCCAACAGCACTATATTCAGCTTCAGCTGTGGAAAGTGCCACACAAACTTGCTTTTTGCTATTCCATGAGATTAGACATGATCCAAGCAAATGGCAAGTACCACTTATGCTTTTCCTATCTAATTTGCACTCTACATAGTCTGAATCTGAAAAGCCACTAAAAGATATGTTAGAATCACATGGATACCATAAACCAACATTGGTTGTTCCTTTAAGGTACTTTAGAATCCTTTTTGCAGCCTTAAAGTGTGATTCCTTTGGATTTGCTTGAAATCTAGCACATAAGCATACTCCAAACTGAATATCTGGCCTACTTGCTGTATGATAGAGCAAAGACCCAATCAACCCTCTATATTTGGTTGAATCTACTGGTTAGCCAACCTCATCTGCATCCATAAGACAATTTGTTGCAATTGGAGTGGCAGCTTCCTTGCAATCCTCCATTTTGAACTTTTTCAACAAGTCAAAACAATATTTTGATTGGTTTAAAAATGTTCCATGCTTGAGTTGCTTGACTTGTAGCCCTAGAAAGTATGTAAGCTCACCCATCATGGACATCTCAAATTCTCCCTGCATAGTTGGAACAAACTCTTCACACAATGTGTTGTTATTTGAACCAAAGATGATATCATCAACATACACTTGAACAAGTATAACATCTTTATCATGTTTTCTAATGAAGAGTGTTTTATCCACTACACCTCTAACATAACCTTTTGATAAGAGAAAATTGCTTAGCCTTTCATACCAGTGTCTTCGTGCTTGTTTCAAACCATATAAGGCCTTTTTCAATTTGAAAACATGGTTAGGCTAGAGATGATCCTCAAATCCAAGAGGTTGTGATACATACACTTCTTCATTTAGGAAACCATTCAAGAATGCATTTTTCACATCCATTTGATGCAATTTAAAGTTACACATGCAAGCATATGCTAAGAGTAATCTCACAGCTTCTAGCCTAGCTACAAGTGCATAAATTTCATCAAAATCAATGCCTTCTTCTTAATTATAACCTTTAGCAACTAGTCTAGCTTGTTTCTTACAATATTACCATCTTCATCGATTTTGTTTCTAAAAACCCATTTGGTTCCAATTATATTCATATCATCAGTTTTAGGTACTAGAAACCACACATCATTTCTTGTGAATTGATTGAGTTCATCTTGCATAGCCACAATCTAATTACTATCATTTAAAGCATCATTCACATTCTTAGGTTCAATTTGAGATACAAACCAACATGTTCACAAAATACAATTCTACGTCTATTAGATACTCCCTGTTTGATATCACCTATGATGTTGTCCTTTGATAGGCTGGATCCAATCCTTGGGCAAGTTGATGTCTGCAGCTTTTTCAGTCGACTATTTTTCCTTTTCAGCCGATTGATTTCCTGCAGTAGTGGGCATTTTTGCAGCAGAAATCTGCTCTTGTAGTAGATCTTCCTCATCTACATTCTTTGACACTTGATCTTGCAACTTTGGGTTAGTTTCATCAAAATCAACATGCATAGACTCTTCAACAGTCATCAATCTCTTATTATAGACTCTATATGCACGACTTTGTGTAGCATAGCCTAGAAAAACACCTTCATCCGCTTTTGCATCAAATTTGCCAAGACTTTCTTTGCCATTATTTAAGATGAAGCACTTACATCCAAATACTTTTAGGTGACTTAAAACAGACCTTCTCCCTTTGAAAAGCTCATAAAGGGGTTTTCTTCAAAATTGGCCTAATCAACACTCTATTTAAGACATAAGTACTTAGGTAGTGAGTTTTCATTCAACATAGTTCTAGCTAGCTCCTCCAGTGATCTATTTTTCCTCTCAACAACACCATTTTGTTGTGGTGTTCTTGGTGCAGAAAAATTATGGTTGATACCATGCTTTTCACAAAAGTGTTCAAACTTTTCATTTTGAAATTCCCCACCATGAT
>Ga0214545_1011773_pt1 | contig 11877 bp, 5 predicted proteins | sample CNSS4metaG_FD_160064 | JGI IMG/M metagenome (GOLD analysis project Ga0214545, IMG submission 160064) | Root nodule microbial communities from cowpea collected in UCLA plant growth center, Los Angeles, California, USA - CNSS4 | ecosystem: Host-associated > Plants > Roots > Nodule | place: USA... | reverse complement strand
TTATGTGCAATATAATTAATATTAACAAATAATTTAATTTATTGATTAATGTTAATCCATAATAATAACAAAATAGAGAATAATAATTTTATATAATAAAATTATATAAAATACAATAATAAATTGAATCTTGTGCATTTTGTGTTGTTAATCCATATGGTTTTCCATTTCTATGTTAGTATTTGATTTCCACGCTTAATGCTTGTTTTGGTTTAGCCACCCATGCATGGTTTGTAGTTCTTAAGGTGTTGGAAAATGTCTTTTGAACTTAGAACTAAAATATGAATGCATGAGAATAAAGTGAATGAAATCTAGTCTTGACAATTGTATATAATCTATGTTAAATTTATGATGCATACCAACTGTTTGATAAAAATACAAAAAGAGTTTCCTAGTGTTTTTGTGAACTTTGTTATCTAATTAAGTTGTGAATTGCAAGAGTTGACATGTGCTGTACAAGTCCTTCTGGAGAGAACGATATATTTATTATTTGCATCATGCAACCAGTGCACTTGCCATTTTTTCACTAACAAACATCTCATGGTGCAACTATGTAGAAATTGATTAACTCATTTTTGGTACACCTTATAGACTTGATTGGAAGAATAGTCTCCATATGCACTTCCAGAAAAAGAAATAAGAATATAACAAAATAATTTCTTCATAAACTAAAATTAATTTATGTATAAATTAAGAATAAAATTTTGAAGAAGTTAATTGAAAATAGCTTTTTTATTAAGTCTTTATTTCTTTTCCATTGCATGTTTTCTTACACCATCAGATGCTTGGTAGTAGGTCATGGAGATTAATGTCAAAGTTGAAGAATCATGGAGAATAATGTGCATAATAACACATTTTATGTTGAAGAGACTTTACTTATGTTAGAATTGGGAGCCATACACGATTGCAATCCTTTGGTTGCTCGACATTGGATTGTTAGAGTTGCTTGATAAGTGTCTATTATTAGTAAAATTGCATATCATTTATACACTTATCTTACATGATTTCAATGTAATAAACACCAAAACAACCCCTTTTGCATTAGAATATAGAATGAGGAAAGAAAAAACAGTAAAAATTGGAATTTAATGTCTTTGTGTTGTTTTTGCAAGAAAATGAAGGAAATTAAGAAGTTGGTGTTAAGCCCCAAAGTTGTAGCTTAGTCAAAAGAGATGAAATGAGAAAGTTCAAATTATGAGTCTGCCACTGAGCAACGATATTGGTGCTGAGCCACATTTTAGGAAACCTTCACTACAAGGAAACCTTGAGCTCTAAAATGGTAGTTGGGCATCAAGAGAAAACTTCCATGGGAGAGAAAGCTCCATGGTTGATCACCAAGATGACTGCCCAAGCTTTGAAGCAAACCCAATCATGAAGGAAACCTCCATGGCTGACCTACTTGGAATGGAGCTAGAGCAGCACCCAAAATTCTATAAATACAAAGCATGTCTCTATTATTTTCATGTTGATTTTGTAAATCATTATAGAGAGAGAAAATCCATAGTTAAAATAGCTTTATATTGTATATCTCTTGTAAGCTATGGAAGGAGGAAAGCTACTCTATGTTCTTCATGTATACATTATTATGAGCAGCTAACTTCTTCCTAGTTGGGATTTGATGTAACTTATAAACTCTCTTTACCACACTTGGTTTTATATATATTATGTTCTTGAATTTACCTATTGGTTATTTGATTTGCTTTTATTGATTTGATGACTTGATCACTCATCATACTTCATCAGCACTAGATAGCAGAGACATCTGGTCTAGTGTTTAGATCCAATCAGATCTCCTAGTGCTTGGCATAAAGCAAACATGGTTATGTGACTTTAGTTGGTTTAAAGAGTATTGTTCTTAGTGCAAGGGTTCCTCCACCTGGATAGGGATTATTCTTCATCTGATGCCCTTAAGTCCTAATACTACATGTCAAAACTACGGAGAAACCAAAAAGATAAGACAAAGTCTGCAAAAAACTAGATTTTGGGTCTGAGAGTCGGTTAAGCGTGGGAAAGATATTAGCACCCCAGAACGCCTATCCTAAGATGGTACCTTTAATTAAATGTGTAAAAGGATGTGATTTTTTAAAATGTTTATTTTCCCCAAAAATAATAATAAAAGAATGTACGAAATAAACAAAATTAATTTTTTGGTTTTTTGGGCCCGACAAATATTAATCCTCATTCCTACATATTTCCATTTACAATAGAGCATTAGGATTACATAGTTCTTTAGGAACCTTCTTGAAATTTTTGATTTAATTTTTGAATTTTTTATAATTTTGAAATTTTTTTTTATGTTTTTTAGTATTTTTTAATTATTTGAAAATGAGTGTCACGTGACGTGAGTGGTCAGACAGACACTAAAATTAGACAAAGAATTTTTTTTTGTTCTTTATATATTTTTTTATATTTTTTAGAGAAAAAAAGAAATTTCAAAATGAGTGTCAAGCAATGCGAGCGGTCAGACAAACACTAAAAGAATTAAGGAAAATATTTTTTATGATTTTTAAAATAAAATATTTGTAAATAGTAGAAAATATGTACCTAACAGAAAATGCCAAAGTTATGTGTAAAAAAGAAAAAACACGTAAAATATTAAAACAAAATATAATAAAAAATGAGAATTCACAAATTAAAAGAAAAAAAGAAAAAAATAGGAGTGGTGTACCTTCCAAACTCTTCAATTCCTCTTCTTCTCAATCAATCTCACTCTCTTTTTCTTTACATTACAACTACCTTTTCTCTTCTTTTTTTTTTCTTTTTTTTACCTCTTTCAATATGTTGTTTTTCCAAAAGAGAGATAAAAATGAGGTGTGTATGTGTGAGTGGTGATGGGAAATGTAACATCCCGGCCGGATATTACTAATTTAAATAAAATAAAGTAAAATAATATCAAATATGTCATTATTATTCAAAGTTCTTTTCCAAAACACGGGAAAATTAAAACCTTACTAAAATGTCTCAAAATTCAAAACCATAAAGTAAACTCCATTTTTACATAGTTCAAAAATGATCAACTAAATGTTTACAAAATAGTCAAATATAGTCTATAAAACTTCCCAAGCTAACCCCTCTTCGGCTTTAAGTGTCACCAGCTCCACCTGAAACAACGTCTGCTCCCGTGTAACGAATTACACGATCATCGCCAAACACAAACAGAAAGGGTGAGCTCATGTAACAATATAAACATATAATTTAATACATAGAAGTTCACCCCCAAATTAATTTATTTCAGCCAATGCTTAACCAAGAAACCTTATTACCCTAAGGTTTCCAACCCACAATTTCATGATCATGGACTCAGGATATATAGGCTTCCACGAACCTACATGTTCATTATTCTACCTCTATGAACCTCCCCGCCCGTAGTCCAACACACGTGATCCAACAACTACGAACCTCCCCGCTCGCAACAACCCTCAAGTGTGAGCACGAAACATACGAACCTCCCTGCTCGTATCCTCACACGAGAGCATCATAATATGAACCTCTCCGCTCATATTATCACTTGTTCACCACCAACCATGAACCTACCCGCTCATGACACAGTCAAACACCTCCTGGTCCAAGTCCATATCGCAACATATTAAAACGAAATTAAAAAAACACACGGCCTATATAAGATACATACTCAAGCTAGTCTTAAGGATTTCAATGCTTTCACGAACCTGCCCGCTCGTGGTCCAACTCTACAAACCTCCCTGCCCGTAGTCCAACTCTACGAACCTACCCGCTCGTAGTCCAACATGCGTGAATACCTACTATGAACCTCCCCGCTCACAACAGCCTCAAGTGTGAGCACGAAACATACGAACCTCCTCGCTTGTATCCCCACACAAGAGTACAACATATACGAACCTCCCCGCCCGCATCAATCACGCATCTCAAATCTCCGTTATGAACCTCCCCGCTCGTAACTAATCCAGCATATCACTGACCAAGCCCTCAAACCCATCCATGCAAATCCATTTTCAGTAGACCCTTGCCCATGCACTATCGCCTGGCGCTGTTAAAGCGCCACCAGGCGAAATGGAAGTGTAGACCGCTTGGTAGTTCCACAACACTGTTAGGCATCACGACACACAAAGCTTCCCTATTTCTGGTTATTGCCTGGCAGTTCACTCTGCACCATTAGGGGCTACACCGGTAATGTGACACTACTGGTTTTAGGTACTCTAATTAAGTTCTTAGCATCCAACTATTCAATTCTCAAACATCCAGAATCCAAAATACGCATTCATATATTTCATATACTTAAATTTACAACATCACAACTCATATGCATCATTCAAATAAAGTGTTATACCTAACACAATCATAAACAATCAAACAATATACAACCTAGGAAGAACACATAACCATTGCCCTAAAATATCGCACGGACAATAAAATAGTAATGATGATAATAACAAAAATAAAAATAACAACAATAATAATGATAATAATTATAATATTAATAAAATGAAACAATAAAAATAAAAATAATGAAAATAATAATAAAATAAAATGAAACAATAATAAGAAAATAATAATACTAATAAGATAAAACAATAATAAAATAATAATAATAATAATAATAATAATAAAATAAAGCAATAATAATTATAATAAAATCATAAATAAAATAAAACAATTATAAAATTAACAATAATAATAAAATAAAATAATTATTATTATAATTCTAATAATAATAATAATAATAATAATAATATAAATAACAATAATAATAATAATGTTAAAATAAATTAATAATAATAATAATATTAAGGAAAGTAATAATAATAGTAATAATAATAATAATAATAATAGAAATAATAATAATAATGATAAGAATAATAATAACAATAATAGTAGTAAACTAAAATAATAATAATAATAATAATAATAATAATAATAATAATAATAATAAATGTGTTGTGTTTAGAAGAAGAACTCTAAACACGCATCCTAGAAGTCGAATGCAAGTAAAGCTAATTAATTAAATACCAACCTAAATTAATAAAATCACCTCTGTAATCCCCATCTATAAACCCCTTTCTATAACTATTCTCTTCCCCTCTTATATAATATATTAAAAATTATTAATTATACCACATCATAATTTCTATGAAAAAAAACACCACCAAAGAAAAGTACTAATTATTCTAAAACCTTAACTGCAGCATACCAAAAGTTTAGTCACTACCAAAGCTTAATATCTAAAAGTTACAAGTCATATATAATATCAAATACAAAAAAAAGTCATGCCCACTTCTAACCTTCTTTAAATATAAATATATATATATATATATATATATATATGTCAGGTTTTACAGAGGGGGTTTCACTAGGGAGATACAACACCAATGAGATATGAACCTAACCACATAAGACATTGACACCACTCTCAACCCAAAACCTTAAGGCAATGGGTTTATGGGTCTTGATTCTTATATAGTGCTCTACTTTCTCAATTCTGGTCAATGTGGGACTCAGACTCACACTTGGAGGCAATGGGTTTATGGGTCTTGATTCTTATATAGTGCTCTACTTTCTCAATTCTGGTCAATGTGGGACTCAGACTCACACTTGCATTCTTAACAATCTCCCCTTCAAGGGTGAGTCCCTTCAACCACAGTACACTCCCCCTCCAGCGGAGGCTGACGAGTACTCCTTTTCTGCCCTTTTCTGTACCGCCGTTCTTCTTAACGGGACACGCTTACCTGGAACCCTTACCTGGGACTCTTGCCAGGAAGACTTTCGATACTAGGACCATACTGGTACTGCACTCGTCTGAGCCGGGGTATTAACCATCGGCTCTGATACCACTTGTCAGGTTTTACAGAGGGGGTTTCATTGGGGAGAACAACACCAATGAGATCTGAGCCTAACCATATAAGACACTGACACCACTCTCAACCCAAAACCTTAAGGCAATGGGTTTATGGGTCTTGATTCTTATATAGTGCTCTACTTTCTCAATTCTGGTCAATGTGGGACTTAGACTCACACTTGAATTCTTAATAATATATATATATATATATATATATATATATATTAAAAAAAATATATATTGTAATCGAAGTTCTACACTATAGCAGATAATTTGTTTCCTTTTTTTTCTTTAATATTATATAAATTACTATATGATGAATGTCGTAAAATATCCTCCTAAAATATTATAACATACCATAACACCACATTATCTACTTTTTCAGATAACTAAAAAAATGAAAGCTTTAGAGTACAACCCCAAGTCACGCCACTGTAAAAGAAAAACATAAACCTTAACCTTTCCTTTGCATCATTCACCCACAAATCAAGAAAACCTCAATGCATTCATGCTATATTAGATTTTATATCACTAAAATTCATCAATCATATACTTAACATTTAAACGAAAATTTGATGATACTCTATCACCATTACAATCAAAATTTCTAAAATATAAAACAAATGCATCATATATTTTTTGTTTTTATTGTAAACAATAATTCAATCAAACAAAACTTAAAATCTTCTTTCGAAGGAAGATATTAAACTAGTCAACTCCCCTTAGGGTTTTCTCTACCCTTTCATATTCAAGCCACAACTATTTTTTTAACAAAAAGAGTAGTTAAATATGAGTTCACCAAGGTTCAAACCCATACCATGCTCAACATCAAATCAGTGCCTAACCACTCAAGCAATTTATATTTTATGATAATTCACCTAATTCTATAATCATGTTATCACTCAACATGATCATGAATATTATTATTAAAAATTAATAATAAATGACATACATAGAACTTGAACCTAAGTCCTCTCACACAATCAAAGTAACCTCAACCATTTGAACTAGTACTTTTCCACATCACATCAATCAATATTTAATGTCATAAAGGCTCCCACTACCCGTATTTATTAATTATTTATTTATTTAATTTTTTAAATTTTTAGGGTCTTACAGGAAAGAATTAGAGAACTATAGAGAATATATTTTCAATCCTTTTCGACAATATGTGTATTTATATCCATACATTGCAATATCATTGTAATCCTAGCCTTAATTGTAATGAACAATATAAGGAAGGAGTTAGTCATGATAGCAGCACATTACGGGAATTAAATCATAGCAAATCAAAACATAATATCAATCGTCATCAGTATTGTTGATTCTAATTATTAGAATAGATATTGCTTCTAATTATTAGAATCATATAACTATTTTCTCTATTAGGAACAAAGGGTAGAAAAACAAAGAGTGAGGACAAAAATATGTTGGGTTGTTAGGCTCATGAGGAGGAATGTGATAATTAGAAACAAATTGGGATCTCTCTCTTTTTTCCTTTTTTCCTTTTTCTCATCTCTCTATTTTTCGCTAAAATTAAAGTTTGAAAATCTTTGAAGAAAATTTTATTGCACCTTTTTTTATTTACCATTAACTAAAAACATTTTTTTTTATTTTTTTATTTTTCAAAAATAAATTTATTCACCCAGACGAAATTAAGTGTTGACACTAAATACATGAGGTTAGAATTACAATTAAGAGTACTTCTATAAACACTAAGATAAAGAACATAATTTGTTGATAATCAAGGGTAGTGCAGTTGAGTGGAAAAAGCCAATTTCAATCCCAACACCTAATCAACATCATTTATCTTTGTTTATATTTAAACGTGTTTTCACTTTATAAAAACCAACCCTTATTATTGTTTTATTGCGAAATTGAAAGTAGATTATAGATCACTACTTTATCATACCAAATACAAGTGACCTTAGTGCATGAATTTGATGAAGTTAGTGCATGTGATCATGTGAGACTGATGAGACTTAATGAAGAATTGAAGTGATTGGTAATTGATCAAGCTTGGGGGTTATTGAATTTGAAATTGACATGAATCACAGACTGAATTCATAGACTTTATGACATAGTGGAGATTACCTTTGTCTTCTCTCTGTCTTTTTAATATGTTAAAAAGGGTTTTAACAGGTTAAAAGGGTGCTGCATATAGTTTTGGTATTAATGTATTCAATCAGTTGAACTGTTATGCAATCAACTGATTTTACTTAAGTCAAGTGAAATCAACAGATTGTGCGAACAACTCAACCTGTTGAATTCACTTGTGCATACTATATAAGCTAGTTTTTCAGAGAGTGGGGAAAAAACTTTGATTTTTGAGATCAAAAGCAATGAAACCAATTTGGAATCCCTCTCTTTCAATTACATAGTGCGCAGCTCGTGGTTGAAGATCTTTGGATCTTGGAGCTTTTTGGTTGGTTTAGAGCATTGAAGGATGTGTTTTGGTTGGCAAGGGAGAGCCACCACCAAAGTTTGGTTATTCTTTTGCTTCTTCTGGGTGTTTCCTGGTGTGATTCCAGGTTTGCAAATGGAATCTTATTGTGTTGGATTTGAGATTCTTGTGGGATTCAAGAATCTTGGTTTTTTTATTTGATTCAAAAGTGTAATCTTTGTGGGATTATGTAATTCTTTGGAGTTAAAGAATTGTTAGGCTCAAGTTGCCTTGACAAATTGGATGTAGCTCATATTTGAGAGAATCAATATAAAAAATATTGTGTGATTCTTTCTTCCTTACATTGTTCTTCATTTAATCTTAAAGAAAATTATTTTAAAAATATTTGTAAGGTTTTCGTGTGAATTGATGTAATATGATGGTCTAACTAATTTTGCTATATCAATTGGAATCAATCTTGTTTGGTAATGCATGTTGTTTGAGTGATTTTCATGATTTGTGTTTTTCTACAAAATTTTCTAGTATATCAGTCTGTTGATTTTATATTTTAATCTATTGAATCATATTAGTCTATCTGAGTGTATATTGTTTGATCAAACCAATCTTTTGTTTTTTGTTTTTCAATTGACTAAAATGTGTTGTCCTGCAATAATTAACTTTTGAATTGTTGGTCAATTTAATTCATAGTAAAAGAGTTTTAAAATTTGAATTAAACATAATTTTGTCTACACAGCCAATTCATCACTGCCTTCTTACCTATGAAAGTCATTTTAAACCTAGACAAATTGACCCAGTGCATTCGTTGGATAAATTGACAAATCCTCATTTGGGTCTCAATAAGTTTTTGGAGTCGTTGTTAGGGATTTGCACTACGATAAATTAGTAGTTTGTAATCACCTTGAGTTTATTGTATATTTGTGTAAATTTATGCCGTAGTTACTTATTTAAATCTTTTTATATTATTATGGTACTTTGCTCACTTGATCTTGAGTTGTTGTGCATACCAAGAAGAGAACAAAAAATAATCTTGCTCTTTGACCAACAAATAGAAAAGAACTGCTAGAAGGAATAACAACAAAAATAGGAAGAAGAGGCAACACACACAATTGGAGCAGCAACAATAGCGAATTTGAGAAAACTCACATTTTCGAAGCTCAATTTAGTAGAATCAAGAGGAATCAATGGCAGAACATACTAAATAGAGGAGATTTTGTGCAACAACAAGAGCCAAGACAATTCTCAAGCATAGTCAAACCTACATGGGTGTGGAAGTGAAACCTGCCGTACTATCATTAATCACTATAAATGAGTTTGCATGAATGGATAATGAAGATACCTACAATCACCTAACAACTTTATATGAATTATGTGGCACCATGGGTTCCTCCACCTGGGTGGAAATCACCATGCGTCTAACACCCTTAGTTCTAATACTACAGGATGGGGTTAGAATTACATTTAAGAGTACTTCTAGCAACACTAAGATAAAGAGCATAATTTATCGATAATCAAGGGCAGTGCAATTGAGTGAAGAAAGCCAAGTTCAATCCTAACAGCTTAATCAACATCACTTAGCTTTACCTTTATTTGAATTGCTTTCAAAGTGTTAAAACCAATCCTTCTTACTGTTTTATTTCAAAACATGAAGTAGATTATAAATTATTATTCTATCAAACAAAATCCCTATGGATATGACCTTGTTGTACTACAACTCACCAATGTAGTTGTTGGATAAGTTAAACCTTTAACAAGGGTCTCAACAATACTGATCGAGTGACTGAGTGTTACACTTGGGTGAGAAAGAAGGTGACTGAGTAGATTTGGAGGAAAAGTAAGAGTAAAACTCAAACATAGGAAAAAGGGAGAAGGTTTAAAAGAATGGTTGAGTTTTTATGAGAAAGAAGGAAGAAGTGAAGAGTAAGAGGTAGGGGGAGCTTACACTTTTTCATCTAATTATTTTCTTACATGGTTATGTGTGGTGTCTCGATGAAATATGGTGAAGGGTAACTCCGCATACTTGTACCGAAGGTATACTTTGTCGGGACTCTCAAAGGGAGTAATGGGAAGTGGCACCTATGTACCTCGTTGAGGCTCTTAAGGGGAGTAATGAGAAGTGACACATGTGTACGTTGTACGGGCTTCCAAGGATAGTAATGGGAAGTGACACATGTATTGGTAAGATACATGCAAGAGTTACAAATTGGCTCTTGACATTGAGTTCAATTGTGGTTGTATAAATTGTTGTGATAACATGTTTTAAACCTATGACGATATGTTTGAACTGTTATTTGAGTTTATGTCTTTATATTGAAAAATTATATATATTGAAAACTATTGTTATTGTTTACGATAACTCACCCCTTCTATTTTGGTGATTTCCACCTGCGATGATCTTAATTATACGGGAACAAATGATAGTATAGGAAGATGCATGATGTTAGGGAGAGAGATCAGTATTGGAAGATGTTTAGGATGGTATTTTAATCTTAGTTGTTTTTTTAATAATGTCTATGTTTGTAAAACAATTTTTTTTAATGAGATTTCAAATAAGAGAGGAATGAAGTTTTATTATGTAATTTGTGTTAATTATAGATTTTAGTAACTGAAAAATTGGGGCATTACATTTTTGTATCAGAGCAATAGTTAGGTCCTAGGTGATTTGTGGGAAGCGAGCTTAATGTGTGTGTATGTTATGAATTGTATGTTAGAGTATGAGTGTGTTATTGTGTTTTTTTTTTTGCATTTTTTAGTATTTTTTTAGGTGTTATCTCTTCACTAGGAAGTACATTTTTTAGGACAAAACTTTTATTTGTTGGGAGAAATGTAAGACTCGAGAAAATTATAATAATTAGGAAGGTGGTTTATGGTTTTCTATTATTTAGAAAGGATTTATAGTTGACTAATTATTTAAAAGATTTATTTTATTTAAAAGATATATAAAATAGTTATTATAATATAAACAAGTTATATATGATAGTTATTTCTTAAATGGATTTATTTAAAAAGTTTTTATAAGATATAATGATTTATTATTAGAAATATCACCTAAAATCTCTTAAGAGTATCTAGCATTTTAAAGGTGAGAGTGAAGTCCATAAATATACATACTAAATGACTGAGAGTTACACTTGAGTGAACACTTGGGTGAGAAAGAAGGCAACTTAGTAGATTTGGAGGAAAATAAAAGTAAGATTCAAACATAAGAAAAAGGGAAAACGTTTTAAAGAATGGTTGAGGTTTTGCAAGGAAGAAGTGAAGAGTAAGAGGTAGGGGAGCTTATATTCTTGTTTTCTTGTTTTTATTTTATCTTCTTGCATGTTTGTGTGTGGTGACTCGGCGAAAGGTGGTGAAGTGTTAGGAATCCAAGTGTGATTCTAAGTCCCACATTGGCTAGAAATGAGAGAGTAGAGCACTATATAAGAATAAAGACCCATAAACCCATTGCCTTAAGGTTTTGGGTTGAGAGTGGTGTCAATGTCTTATGTGGTTGGGCTCAGGTCTCATTGGTGTTGTTCTCCCCGGTGAAACCCCCTCTGTAAAACCTAACAAGTGGTATCAGAGCCGATGGTTAAAATCGGTTCAGACGAGTGCAGTAAGGTCCCTGTATCGAAAGTCTTCCTGGCAAAGAGTTCCAGGTAAGCGTGTCCCGTTAAGATGAACG
>Ga0214545_1011768_pt1 | contig 11886 bp, 5 predicted proteins | sample CNSS4metaG_FD_160064 | JGI IMG/M metagenome (GOLD analysis project Ga0214545, IMG submission 160064) | Root nodule microbial communities from cowpea collected in UCLA plant growth center, Los Angeles, California, USA - CNSS4 | ecosystem: Host-associated > Plants > Roots > Nodule | place: USA... | reverse complement strand
ACTCTCACCTTTCACAACATTTCTCAACCTATAAATACAATTCTCTCTTCCCTCTTCTCTCAAACACCACTAACATACATATATTCATATTTGTTCTCTCAAATACCAATGGCTCGATTTGTACACGTGCATGTAATGCTCTCAATCTTCTTTCTAATTCTCTCCATTTTTCAATCTGCCTCCGCATCTTTGAAGGTGGATTTCTACAAAACCACATGTCCTTCTGCGGAGGCAATAGTGAGAAGCGCTGTGGACAAAGCCGTTTCTCTGAACCCAGGCATCGCTGCTGGTTTGATCAGAATGCATTTTCATGATTGTTTTGTGAGGGTAAGCACTTGGTCTTCTTCATCACTACCCAGTTAATGAGTTGAATAGTGAAATCAAATATCTAAATGAATTGTTATACGTTATACACATGCAGGGATGCGATGGTTCTGTGCTGTTGGAATCCACGCCGGGGAAGGCATCAGAGAGAGACCACCCTGCCAACAACCCAAGTCTACGAGGCTTCCATGTCATCGACGAAGCCAAGGCCCAATTAGAGGCAGAGTGTCCACACACCGTCTCCTGTGCAGACATTCTGGCTTTTGCTGCTCGAGACAGCGCCAACAAAGTTGGAGGCATAAACTATGCAGTGCCAGCTGGACGCAGAGATGGTCGTATCTCTATCAGAGACGAAGCGTCACAACTGCCCCTTCCAACCCTCAACGCAGACCAACTCATTGCTAACTTCCGACAAAAAGGGTTGTCTGCAGATGAAATGGTGACACTGTCTGGAGCCCATTCTATTGGTGTCTCACACTGTTCCTCCTTCTCCCACCGCTTGCACTCTTTCAATGCCACCTTTCCTCAAGATCCCTCCATGGATTCCAGATATGCTACGTCCTTGAAACCCAAATGTCCACCAGGGAGCGATAACACAGTGCCTCTGGACGCATCCACTCCTAACCGTTTGGACAACAGATACTACACAGAGCTCAAGAACCACCGTGGTTTGCTCACCTCGGATCAGACTTTGCTCGGCAGCCCCTCAACCAGGCCGATGGTACTCACCAATGCTAAACATTCCTCTGTCTGGGCTCGCAAGTTTGCTAAGGCAATGGTCCATATGGGTTCCATTGATGTCCTCACCGGCTCACAGGGCGAGATCAGGACCCGTTGTGCCCTCGTTAATTGACTCTGCACATCCTTAAGTCCTTCATCCTCCTAATTTCACTCAATTGTTCATACCTCCGAATATCTATTTCTTCTTTCTTTCCGTTCTTTCTTAATTTCTTCTCATTGTCATTACTTCATTCTTTCAATTCTTTTCCTTGCCTTAACTATAACTCACCCTTTGTTTGTAATCTTCCCCCAATTCAATTCAATTCAGTTCTTTGTAACCCATTCATTTGAAAATGTTGTTTTCTGTTTTGCCCTTAATTGTAATATTGTAATCTTGTTTTTATTATACAATTTTGAACGAGAAACATTAAAGCAATATTTTTTATTTCTTCTCTTACATAAATTGAAAATAAAAAATATGGTGATATTCTTATATATACTATTTTGTACACTGTTTGAAAAAATTATGTATACTATTAACTAATTTGAAATCATTCTAAACTAATTATTTATATATTTTGATTATTATAACTTATATTGTTCTTTTCTGTCACCAAGTTTTTACATTATTTTTTTTTTCAATGTAGTATAATAAAAATAGATTTGTGCATATGATGCAGGAAATTTTATGAGTATATGATAATAAATTTAAACTGAATTCTCATATGAAGGAACACTTCCTTATTTTTATTCTTATTTGAAATAAGAAAAATATGATGTTGAATGAGAGAAGTTAATTTATATTACAAGTATACTACTTTTATATCGAAGATGTTATTACTTTAGTCATGTGTCATATTGGAAGATATAATTGAAAAATTTCTAACTTTAATGTTGAGAGTCATTCACCAATTTGATTGACCACTATTATCATTCACATTTAAAAATAAAATGAATAGCTCTTTAGATGTTTCATCCCCACATGCCCCACATCATCATTTGTTTCACATTATTAGATTTAAATTGACTTGATTAGGGGTAGGCTTGAGTTAATTAATTTGAGGTTGGTTCGACTTGACTTGACCTCACGTGAACTCAATGTGGGCTTAACTTGACCTTATATGAATCCAACTTGATTAGACTTATAATGTTTTCAACTAGACTTGACTCAATTTAATTGGGCTTGAGTGTACCTACTTAGCTCGGTCTAAGGTGTTGGGCTTGACCAAACTCAATCTTACCTATTACTTCTCAACAATGCTAGAACTTCTCAATTTTGTTTGTTTGTCAGGTATTTATAAGTCTTTACTTGATGCTTCTCGATAAAAGGGATACTTCTTAACAATAGTTGTACATCGCAACAAAGACTAATACTTCTCAATAAAAGTAGTACTTCTAAAAAAAATTGATATTCTTCTAGTTTATCAGTTTCTTTTAAACTTAGATGAAATAATTGTTTTTTACTACAATTGTACCTTTAAATTACAAGTATTTATTCCAGAAGTTCAATGAGAAGAAATGATTTTGTTTTGGGTTAAATATGTTGTTGGTCCTTTAACTTTCATTGAAAATTAGAATTAGTCTCTCTTCGAAATTTTGATTCAATTTAGTTATCCAACTTTAGAAATTCTTGAATTTAGCCCTTTTAACTAAGTTCTGTTAAGTTTATTTAATGTTTCAAACGTTTTTCACTATAACATTTGAGTTCTTCACAACACATAAATCTATCAAATGGTGTAAACAACTCAAATTATATCATAAAAATGTTTGAAACGTCAACTAAATTTAACAAGATGTGGTTAAAAGAATTACATTCATGCATTATAATGTTAAAGAACTAAATTGGGCCAAATTTTCAAAAATGGATTAATTTCAATTTTTACTCAGAATTAAGGGATCAAAAACATATTTAATCTTTTTTTTTTAAAACAATAATATCTTTCTCCAGAAGATTAATAAATTAGTTATAAACAATAAATATGTTCAAAAAATAATCCATCTAGACAAGATCTTCGCTGTTTGGTTGGTTTCCTTTTTATATAATTATTACTAAAATCTCGCATTTTACAGGTTGATGTTATTGAGCTTCGGGACTATATTGTGGTGGACCAACATGTAAAAATTTACAATTCAACACACTTTGAACAAATTGGTTTTTAATTAATAGTTATTCTCGTACTCTTGTCTTCTACATTGCACATTTTTCAATTTTTAAAAAAATTGTTTTTATCAAAACAAACCAATGTTTAACATAAACTTTACTAAATAAAAATAATTTCAACGGCAAAAGTGTAGATATTTAATCAAATATATTCTGCGAAAAAAATTAATGTTGAAATGAGAAAGGAATAAATAAAAATTCAACATATTACTTCGTAATCTTGTCTAACTGATATAGAAAGCTTTCAACTTCTTTACAAATTTACATGGTTTCTCTTTCCATAATGATTCTAAATCTAACTAGTATAGATAATCTTTAACTTATAAATATGTCATTGCATCGCTTATTATACCAATGAATTATAACGATTATAAAAAAGTCATTTTAAAAAGTATTTTTTACACTATTGAAAGTTAATTAGTTTATTATTTTTTTATTTATGAACTTTGTTTGGAAGATTAGATAATTGCAACCTTTAAACTGTTATATAATTTTAACTATTTGAAATGTCTGAATTTGTAAAAATTTATAATAGGGTTATTGTAAAACAAAATTGCAAAAACTGCATTAAAAAAAAAACCTATTTTAACGACATAAAGTGTCGTTGTTTGCCATTAGTAATGATAGCTATATTGCATTCTACCTTTTTTACTAAATTACTTAACCACGACATCTAGATTTTAACGACGGTTTGGCAACCGGTGTTGTTTCAATTAAATTTTTAAAGATGATCGTTTCAACGGTAGTTTGAAAATCATAGTAAAAAAATTATTTTAACTGTTGTCAAAAATCTTTCTTATAATAATAATAATAATATATATATATATATATATATATATTATTAAAATATTTTTTTTAAATATGTGATTTTGTTTGAAAATGATAAAAGTGTTCGTAAATACATAAATTAATTTTCTTAATAATCAAAATATCCTAAAAGTGAATTGTGTACAGCATAAAAGAAACATTTTCCTTTTTCTTATGTTAAAACATCATCTACTTTTGTCCAACGTTCACGTCAGAAATGAGAGAGGATCCTCTCTCGATAGCTTTTCAGAACTATTATGGGAAAGAAATTCAGGTGTGAACTCTTGCGTCCCCACCACTTCCTAATTCTCTGGCTTAAGCACATTCCTTCTGAACGATCCCAAACCAGACGGTCAAACTCAAAAGTCAAAACTACCAGTTGCCAATGGCAAGTACTATATAACTGTAGAATGCCCAAACCTCTACCAAAGCAACATCCACAGTGTCTCTTACTTTATCAGGAAATTATGCAGCAAGCCATTGTCTAAGGTTGAAGGATCAACAGCATGGCATTGGCATCAGAATTAGCGTGGTACGATCTGGTGTGTTATGGCATTATTGGTGTGACCTTCGTAGGTTCCTTAAGGCTGCTTTGGATGCACGAAGGGGCCTCCAAAACCGAACTGGGGTCATTAGATGAGACCCTTCTGGTGGGTGGCGTGAGCAGCACCAAGTTATGGAGGAGTTGTTGGCCGGGAATGCACCCTGTGTGGCTCTTCCTCATGCGTTTTCTTTCCTTTCTCACCCTTGCCGTCTTCCAAACGTTGGATGTTCGTGAATACGATGTTAGCATCTTTGTTTACTACACAGAGTACACTCTTCTCTTTCATTCTTATTCTCAAAAATCCTTTTTTTTTTTTTAATTTTCATACACAATTTTTTTGGTTTCTGTAATGGTTACTTGATATTTTTTATTCAATTCATACATAGTTTATTAGTGGTATATAATAGGGATTTGACAAAAACTTTGATTAAATAATTAGTAAGTCTATTAAAATCCCATTGTAATTTTCAAAAGAATAAGTAAGAATATATATTAGAGGGAAAGTAACTTCATCTTAATCATCAATGAGTTCATTCAGTACTATTTTTAACTTATATTCTCACAACACACAAACATAGATATTATGAGACATATTTTAATCAAAACTAACCTTGTGTATACTTTCTATAGCTCTCCTTAAAATTTTAAAAACATGGTGAAAATAAATTACTATATGTAAGTCCATTTCTTACTAGTTAAAATGTTAAAAAAAATTAATAAAGTTTAATTCTAAAAATCATTTTTCATATTTCTATTTGTAATTTGATATAAAATGATAACATATTAAACTAATTTATAAATATTTTAAAAAAATATTATTGATCTTAAAATAATTAACACATATTAAATTTATCTATAGAAATAAAAATTACCGAACATAATATAAATTCCCAATCGTCTCTACTATTTCCTATGACTTTCGTTGACACATAATTACTACATTATTTTCTAATACTAATTTTAGAATTAAGAAGAAAAAAACATATTTAGAAATAATGTACGGTAAATATCCATACTCATTTAAATATGTATTTCGCCTAAATCTACATTTAAAAAGAAAAAAATTTCGAATCAATAATTTTGTGATTTTATTTCAAAAGAAATTAGGTGAAGTCATTTAATGTTATATATATATATATATATATATATATATATATATATATAAATAAAATAAAATAACAGGTTTATTCTTTTGTAATATATCTCTTATATCTATCATATATCTTATATTTTTTATATTTTCACAAATTCTAAAAATTCTAAACACTTATAATATTAATATTTCAATTGTAATTACATGATTCTTGATATTCCATGTTATAATATGACTCTCAACATTTCATAAATCTGCATTTCAATCAAGTCTGCATTAAATTCTCAATATCAAAATGTAGACTTAAACAAATGTTTCTATTCCTATTATTTTAGTACAAATTTTTTTTTTTATTGGCATTATTTTAGTACAAATAAAGTACCATAACTTGATGTTCAGTGCATTTAATAACTAAATTTATTATGCCAAAAAAAATGTGAGTTTATTGTTTTACGAAATAAAAATAAAAATTCATTCATTATACTTAATCCTAAAAGTAATGGTGTTTATCCTTTAAAAACCGCGTTATGATAAAACAAGGATATCATAGGAAACAGTTATGTCTGGTCAACGGTTTTCTGTGACTTTCAGCTCTGTGTTTCAGCTGCCTCTCCCCTTCACCTCTGATCCAACGTTTCTTCAAACTCAAACATTTCGTCTTCTCCTTCACAATTCCACCTCCAACAACCGATAGCCCCTTCAACTGTCTTATAGCGTATTTAGAAAGTCCTTCAGAATTCGGGAATTACATTCGCTCTATGGAAGCTTTAATTGTTAGATTCTGAAAATCACACCAAAACCCCAAAAAATTCCATCGTTTATATCATCAATGTCAGGGGGTGGAGACAGTGAGGGCTACCGGTACTGGCTCCGATGGCAAGTTCCTGTTTGTGCTCTGATCCTCATTGTCTCTGTCATAACATCTTCACTGCACATTGTAAAGGTCAAAGCACAGCCCTTTTACCACAATCACTTGTGGATTCCCTGTTGGAGAAATCTCACTCCTCTGTGGCTTCTCTTCTACAGAGCTTTCGCATTCCTTTGCTTGGCTCGAATTCATTTTGATATCATTGCCTTGGATGGACCCTTTTCTTTCTATTTTTATACTCAGTAAGACCATTGATTATCCTTTCTTTCTATTTTTATGGCCACTGGGATTATCAAACGGAACTCAGTAACCTGGCAAATTTTCTTATGACTGTGCAATAATCAAATTATCTGTAAAAGGGATTCGTGTGATTCTTTTCTTGTTCATTGACCGTGTGGACAATTTGATTTGATTTTATCTTTTTGCTTCTTCTAATTTCAGGTGGACTTTCACATTAGTTACGGTATACTTTGCTGTAAGTAAAGCACTACCATCTCAAAAATTTTGAATCACATGTTCTAGGGAATCATCTAATTTGCGTTTGTATTTTGGTTTATGCAGTTGGGGACAATAATATCTGCACATGGATGTTGGCAGTACATAAACAAACCTCCGCTTGAAAATGAGGAAATGGACTTTTTTCTGAAAAGGGACTTGGAAGAGAGTATTCCTACAAACCCTATTGCCTACAAAGAGAAAGAAATGAAGGATTCCATCATGTTGCAGAGCCAATATGTTGAAGAGGAGTTTAAACAAAGAGTAGGATTCTGGGGATACGTTATGCAGATCACCTATCAGGTTAGTCAAACCTAAATTAGATTCCAATTTTCCTCTATTGTGACAATTGTTACTTGCCGATGTGTGGTTTTAGACGAGGTTAACTGGTAATGATATCAACATTGAAATCTGACAAGTTTATGCATATCCTATTTTTGGGTCCTTATATGTAAACTACTACAGCTTCTCCTTCAAGTAAAATTGTAAGCATTGAAATAGACATTACCAAAGTTTATGATATGCCAATGCCACACAATTCACAAGATCTTGAAGGATATACTTCTACTTTTCTTTCATTTTTCATTTTTTTAAATGTCACAACTAATGCGTTGAACTGATATTCTGCATTTCACAGACAAGTGCAGGAGCTGTCATCCTAACAGATATTGTATTTTGGTGTGTTATTGTCCCATTCTTATCAATTTCTCATTTCAAGCTAAACATGGTGAGAGTAATGTGCTCTCTCTATAAGCTACTTTTATTGCGCATGCTTTCTCATTCCTATTCTTGTGCTTTCACTGCATACAAGTAGTAGATTTGCCATACTTAAACCTTGTTTTTAAATCCCTTTTTGCTGGCTGGTTCACAAGTTGTATGATGATTTTTCTCTAATGGCTGGTCTTTACTTGCAGTTAATGGGTGCCATGCATAGCCTGAATGCAATTTTCCTTCTTTTGGATACAGCATTGAATAATCTTGTAAGTAACACTGAACGGTGAGGTACTTGTGGTTAAGCCTTCCCATTTGAAGCACATAGTTTGAATTTGCCATGTTCTTCTTTTTCAGCCCTTTCCTTGGTTTAGAGTCGCATATTTTGTGCTCTGGAGCTGTGGGTACATAATTTTCCAATGGATCATCCACGCCTGTGGTTTTACGTGGTAAGATGTAAATGTATTTTCATACTAATTGCATTATGAGCTAAAAGATTTCTCTCATCATCACCCATAGGATTTCTTATTCTTCTTCTAACAGGTGGCCATACCCATTTCTTGAGCTTGATACCCCATGGGCTCCCATTTGGTAAAATACTATATCACTTCAAATCTTCTGTCTTCTTCAACTTATGCTTTCTATACTAAATCAAATAAAAATAAAAAAAATCTTATTTTTACATATTTATCTACTATACAGGTATTTGTGCTTGGCGGTAGTTCACATACCCTGCTATGGCTTGTATTCACTGATAGTCAAAGCAAAATATATGATTCTTCTCAGATTCTTCCCTCGCGCATTTTTCAGGATATAGTACTTTGGTTGTCATATATAATTGCTGAAAACTAGGAGGGGCTTGTTAACATGTCTCGATAAACAAAAATTGGGTTTACACTTTACACAGGATTTTTCCCTTCAAGCGTTATTCTTGCAAATGCTTCAAATTGGATTAGTACTACAGATTTTTTTTTTCTTAAATGATTTGTATACTCTAGGAAATTTCATATCAATTCGTGTGTAGTTTAAGAATGAAAAAAGAGGTCATTTTCATAATTTTTCTTCTCAATCAAATTATCTTTGAAATTTTTGACTACTTATCAATACCAGCTCAACAACTTTTTAGCTAGTAGTACTTACAAGAATAAATACATAATATAAATTACAGCTTTATCACCAACAGCATGTTCCTACACGACAATATAGTCCCGAAGCTGAATAACATCACCTTGTAATAATTAGATTAAATCATTTCAGAGGTTCTTATTTTTGTAGCGAAATCTCAAGTAGGTCCTTCCATTTTTATTTGACTCAATTGAATCCTTATTTTGAAGAATTCGTTGCAATCAGTTCCTTTCTGTTAGTTGTACAGTAACAGTGTTAATTATCTGCCACGTGTCAGCACGTGATTTTTTTAAATTTTTTTAATTTTTAATTTTTAATTTTTTTATAATTCTTTTAAAAGAAAATTAAAATTACCATGTGTCAATCTGACATTGTGTCGACAGAGATAGTGTGATGTGGCAGTAACAGTGCCACATGTCACTATTGGATGTGAAAAGTCTCAGTGTAGTCCCTGTATTTGTTATTTTGTCTTAATTTGGTCCCAATTTTTTAAAAATTGAATTAATTTCATCCATGTATCAAATTTAATTTTTATATAAATTTTACAATGATATTTTTATTATAATTGATAATTTTTGACAAAATTAAGTTTATTTAAATGTATATGTTACATTGAACTTTATTTAAATATTGTTTCAAATATTTATATATCAATAATTTATAGACAAATGTTAGAATTGTTGTAAATTTTTTTAAAAAATTTATATTTGAATTTATAAAGTTTTTATTTTTAAAGCAACTCTAACATTTATCTATAAATTATAGATATATAAATATTTAAAACAAAATTTAAATAAATATCAGTGCAAAATATACATTTAAATAAACTTAATTTTGTTAAAAATATCAACTATAATAAAAATACCATTGTAAAATTTATATAAAAATTAATTTTGATAAAGTGATGAAATTGATTCAGTTTTAAAAAAATTGGGACCAAATTGAGACAAAATAACAAATACAAGGACTACATTGAGATTTTTCACATCCAATAGTGACACGTGGCACTACCACTACCACATCACATTGTCTTTGCCATGTGGCACAATGTCAGATTGACATGTGGCAATTTTAATTTTTTTTTTAAAAATTATAAAAAAATAAATATTAAAAAAATAAATAAAAAAATCATGTGCTGACACGTGGTACATAATTAACACTGTTACTGTACAACTAACTGAAAAGAACTGATTGCAACGAATCTTCCAAAATAGGAACTCAATTGAGTCAAATAAAAATAGGGGGACCTACCTGAGATTCGCTACAAAAATGGGGACATCTGAAATGATTTAACCTAATAATTATATAAAAAGGAAACCAACCAAACACCGAAGAGCTTGTCTAGATTGATTATTTTTGGAAAATATTTATTGTTTATAACTAACTTATTAATCTTCTGAAAAAAAATGTTATTGTTTTAAAAAATAAAAAAATTAAATATGTTTTTGGTCCCTTAACTCTGAGTAAAAATTGAAATTAGTCCATCTTTGAAAGTTTGATCCAATTTAGTTCTTCAACTTTAAAATGCATGAATGTAATTCTTTTAATAACATTTTGTTAAATTTATTTGACATTTTAAACATTTTTATGATATCATTTGAGTTGTTTACACCAACACATTTATTAATGTGATGTAAAAAACTCAAATGTTATAATGAAAAACGTGTTAAACGTTAAATAAATCTAACAAAATTTAGTTAAAAGGACTAAATCCACGAATTTATAAAGTTGAAGAATTAAATTGGGTCAAAATTTCAAATAGGGACTAATTATAATTTTAAATGAAAGCTAAAGAACAAAAAACATATTTAACCCAAAATAAAATCATTTCTTCTCATTGAACTTTTGGAATAAATACTTAAAATTATATTTTAAAGGTACAAGTGTAGTCCAAAACAATGATTTCATCTAACATAATAATGTATTTGAGCAAAGCAAGAAGGTTTAAAAGAAATGTTAATTGAACTTATAAACTAGAAAAATATCAATTTTGTTGAGAAGTACTAATTTTATTGAGAAGTACTAGTCTTTGTTGCGATGTACAACTATTGTTGAGAAGTACCCCTTTTATCGAGAAGGAAAATGATTTTTTGACTATTAAATTTTGACAATTTTCTCTTACAATCTTAGGTTGCATCTTTTAAGTGGTTTTCCATTTTTTTCATTTTTTCAATTTCAATATTTCAAAACCACTTAGAAGATGACACCTGATGTATTAAGAGAAAGTTGTCAAAATTTAGTATTCAAAAAATCATTTTCCTTATTTTTATTATACAATTTTGACAAATGGCAATGATGTGGAGATAAAACAACTAAAGATCTATTCATTTTATTTTTAACCGTGTATGACAAAACATACTTTAAACCTTTTTATTTTCAATTTATGTAAGAGAAGAAATAAAAAATGTTGCTTTAATGTTTCTCGTTCAAAATTGTATAATAAAAATAAGGAAAATGATTTTTTGACTACTAAATTTTGACAACTTTCTCTTATAAGTGTAGGTGTAATTATTTAAGTGGTTTTACATCTTTGTATTTTTTTATTTTCAATAGTTCAAAACCACTTAAAAGATGTCATCTCATGTTGTAAAAGAAAGTTGTCAAAATTTTTATATTTAAAATATTATTGTCCTAAAATCAATATAACAATATTAGAATTAAGAGCAAAACAGAAAACAACATTTTCATATGAATGGGTTACAAAGATAGAACTGAATTGAATTGAATTGGGGGAAGATTACAAACAAAAGGTGAGTTAGTTAAGACATGGAAAAAGAATTGAAAGAATGAAGCAATGGCAATGAGATGAAAGAAAAGAACGGAAAGAAAGGAGAAACAGATATTCGGAGGGAGGTATGAACCATTGAGTTGAAATTAGGAGAATGAAGGACGTAAGGATGTGCAGAGTCAATTAACGAGGGTACAACGGGTCCTGATCTCGCCCTGTGAGCCGGTGAGGACATCAATGGAACCCATATGGACCATTGCCTTAGCAAACTTGCGAGCCCAGACAGAGGAATGTTTAGCATTGGTGAGTA
>Ga0214545_1011765_pt1 | contig 11889 bp, 6 predicted proteins | sample CNSS4metaG_FD_160064 | JGI IMG/M metagenome (GOLD analysis project Ga0214545, IMG submission 160064) | Root nodule microbial communities from cowpea collected in UCLA plant growth center, Los Angeles, California, USA - CNSS4 | ecosystem: Host-associated > Plants > Roots > Nodule | place: USA... | reverse complement strand
AAAATATTTCTATAAATATTTAATAAAAATGTCAATTTTATTAAGAATATCATCATAAGTTGTATACAAAGATTAAATTGAGTCTCAATCTAAGGAGGGACAATATTGCTTCATTTTTACAAAAATTAGGACTAAATTGAAACTAAAAACAAATATATGGACCACATTGAGTCATTTTGACACGTGGCACAACGGTGAAATGACACGTGTCAAAAATAAAAAAAAAATAAAAAAATATTAAAAAAATTCAAAAAATCCAGAAATTGATACGTGACATTGACTTTAACACCGTCTGTTCAAAGTTAACGGTGAGAACCAAATTTAATCATTTTTAAGAAAATGAGGACCAAATTGAGACAACGAAAAACGTGAGGACCAAAATGAAATTTCATGACAAATAGAGGGACCAAAAAGGTAATTTAACCTTTAGATTTTTTAGATTAATGTTCACATTAAATAGCTTTCCCAGGTAGAATCTCTGATTTTTCAATGACTGTCTGTACACATGTTTTACTTTAAATAAGTTGATCATAACACTAAAATAGGTCAAATTAATTTAACCTAAGTCGAAGGTTTAGACAAACCATTCTGAGTTCATGATTGAGACGAGTTATCATGAGTTCATGATCAAGATAAATCAACTCAAGTTGAAGGTCAAGATAATTTGTCTCGATTTCACGATCAAGACAACTCGAGATGAGTCGACCTGAACCGAAAGTCAATATAAGTTTATTCAGACTAAAGATAGAATCTAGTTATCAAAATACTTTTAAAGTAGAATTTTACGTTAAAAGAGAAATTATATTATTTCATCCAAACAAAAAAAATAAAAAATAAAATATTTTAATTACTCTGTTCAAACAAACTATTTAAAAAATAAAATAAATTAATTGTAAATAATTCAAATATCAAGTTTCTCCATTTCTTGAAATTGTTAAAATTTCTTATCTAAATACAAAGTAATGGATAAGTAAAAAATAATATAACATTAAGTTATAAAGTTTACGAATAAATTTCTATTTCTTCTAAACAATTAAAAAGTAAATAGGATTTTCTTAAAATTATTTATTACAAAGTTTAGGTACGAAATGTATCATTTATTTAGGGCGCATCCTATCAAATTTCTCGCCGCATCCTATTAAAGCTATGGGAAAATTATTTCCGTAATTGGAGTGGATAATGGTCTTTTAGAAAAAAAATATCAGAATTTGTTTTAATTTGTGTTTGGACGAGGAATGTTAAAAATTTCAAGGGATTAAAATACGTAGTATTTGAATTATTTACGATTGACTTTCCTTTATTTTTTAAATAGTTTATTTGAATTATTTATAATTAACTTCCCTTTATTTTTAAATAGTTTATTTGGATAGAGTAATTAAGATAATTTAAATTTAAATTTTTCTTTTGGATAAAACAATTTAATTTTTATTTTAAGGCAAATTCAACTTTATCCTTGAATCTGAGTTAAGTTAGTCTGACTTTTGATTCGAGTGACTTGGTTTGACTTTGATCCAATTCGACTGGGCTCAACTTTGACCATAGCCAACAGGGCTCGACTTCGGCTTGGGCCGACACGATTCAACTTCAGACTAAACCTTCGGTGCGGGATGACTCAACTTGACTTTGGTTTAGGCTAGTTCGACTAGACTTCAACCCGGGCTAATATAGCTTGACTCTAGACTCGTCCTTCGACCCGAGCCAACTCTGCTCGATTTTTGGCCTACGACCGGCTTGACTCAACCTTCGACCCATAATGGCTCGACTTGACCTTTATCTGGCGCTGGCTCAGCTCCACCATTGGTTCCCGCCAGCTCGGCTCGACCTCTGGCTCGTGCTCAGTTCGGTTCTACCTTTAGTCTAGATTGGCTCAGCTTGACCTTTGGTCCAAGCTGACTTGACTTTCTGGATCTGTGAAATTTCAATTTCCTTTTTCCAATAAGTTTCAAATTTTACTATTTTGATTATTTGAAATACTTCTTTAACATTCTTCAATTTCAATTTCCTCATATAAATATTGCATTTCCCTTAAATAATTTCAAATTCTTCAAATAAACTCTCTTAAATTACCTCTCCAACAAATGAAATCCAGAATGATTGAGTGGCAAGGGAAATTTGATATGGTGAAGAAGCAATAGCCTTACCTGTCCAGTCCAATTTCTTAATAATCCAAAGAAAAAAACAATTTATGATTTCGTATTACACTCGAATGAAGTGAAAGTAGAATGGGTTACTTTGGTAACAGGACATTTATTTCATATATTAATTATTTAAATAGTTTAAGTTCCAGTATTAAGTAGTTTAATCTTTTTTAAATAAAAAGTGCGGGTCTTATTGTATATAAGAGTAGTGTACAAGGCAAAGGTGGATAAGACTAAAAAATTATCATCTGTCAGTATATTCAAGATTATTGCTTTCTCGTCTAACAGTTGACCTCAATTTCTTTGATGGCATCTGCGTCTTCTTCTTCGTCTTTCTCAAAATTCAGAATCGAAGGCGACGTGTTCATCCATTGTATGGGAGACGACATCCGTAGGAATTTCGTTTCTCATCTCAGTTCTGCCCTTTTGCAGGCTGGAGTAAACCCTTACCTCCTTGCCGTGGATATGCAGCGGGAACAATTTGTAGCATCAATTGAAGGGTTTCAGATTGGAATAGTTGTTTTCACCAAAACATACTTTGAATCTTTTCGGAGTGTTGATGAACTTGTGAGAATCATTGAATGCCACGAAACTCACGGCCTAATGGTTATGCCCGTGTTTTACGAAATTGACCGATCCGATTTTGGAAATACGTTGAAAGCAACTGCAAGAGAGGTCATGAAAATTGAACACATAATTTGGTCAGGAGAATATCAGAAAACATGGTTCCAGAGGTGGAATAGCGCACTCATCAAAGCTGGAACTTTGCCTAATTGGGAGGAGAGCGAACACAGGTTAGTCAATCCAAACTTTTGGAAATTTCATGTTTAATTACTCTTTTTGGATTTGTTAAGTAATGACATTTTGCTCCTCAATTTTTTTTTCCGATTTTTTTTTTTAAAATAATATTCAATTTAGTTCTTACGGTTTAGTTTTATCACATACTTTTTATTTTTATTTTTTTATTTTTACACGTGTCCTTCACTAATGTCATCTTAACCATGTCAAAATGATTCAATTTATTTCTTATATTTATTTTTAGTTTCAATTTACTTTTCTATAAATCGTACGGTAATATTCTTCCTGAAGTTAACAAATTTATATTAAATATATCTAGAAATATTTTTAAATTAACTTTAAATTTTATACAAAACATTAAACTTTAATTTTGTTTTGAACTAGAAATTTAGTTTCTAAACTTATGCGCGATAAGTTATTTGATTTTTAATCTTTACTAAGTTTGTATAACATGATAAGTTATTTGAAACTTAATCTTCATTAGGTTTGTATAATATGATACACTTGATGTCTTTATATATGATGACAAAATTGTTAATTATTGAAATTATTAAGTGTCAATGGAAGGAGGGACAATATTGCTTCATTTTTTATAAAAATTGAGACTAAATTGAAACTAAAAACAAATATAGGGATCAAAATCGAATCATTTTGACACATGACACAATTGTGAAGTAATACATGTAAAAAATAAAAAAATTCAAAAAAACCCGAATTTGACACATGACATTGACTTTAATATTGTTTGGTCAAAATTGACCACGATGATCCAATTGAATCATATTTAAAAAAACAAGGACCAAATTTAGACAAGGAAGAACTAGAGGACCAATTTGACACTATTCTACAAATACAAGGACTATAAGAGTAATTTAACCAAAATTTTATTAAAACATTTTCAGCATAGAAAATAAAACAAGTGGTTCCACACAATTATCTTTAATAAAAATATAATTTTTTTCCATAAACTAAATCTAATTTATATATAAATTAATTTGTAAAGCTTCTCTCGTAATTTCTTTAAAATTTCAAAGAAAATGTTTTTTTTATCCTTGACAACTAGCTTTTAGAGATATTTTGATAAAAATAAGTGAGTAAAAATTTGTTCAGTGCCAAAATAATACTATACAAATTTTAATTTGTTATGGAAATATGCATCTCATTGTTTTTTTTTTCTTTCTCTTAAAGCACAAAGGAGAAGACTTGTTCTGCAAAATCGGTTTCTGCAATTAAAAATTCAATTTTAAAGAATTAGATTTATTATTTAATTTTTCGCTCTTCTTGAGAGTGCATATTTATCTGAACATTCCTTCTATACTGTTTTGCGCTCATTTATTTGACATTTGCGACTTTTGTACTTATTGAACTCGAAGGAATGATGCTGAACTAGTGGAGGAAATTGTTAAGTCTGTTCTCGCCAAACTAGACTGCCCCTTGTGTACAACTAAATTTCCTGTTGGGTTAGAACCCCACGTGAAAAATGTGATTGGATTGTTTGAAAATCAACCCACCAAAGTTTGTATGATAGGGATATGGGGAATGGGAGGATCGGGTAAAACTACCGTAGCCAAAGCCATATACAATCAGATTCCTTATACATTTGGTGATAAAAATTTCATTCAAGGTATTAGAGAAGCTTGTGAAACAGATGGCAGAGACCTTGTTCATTTACAAGAAAAACTTCCCTCAGATGCCCTGAAAACAAATGTGACGACAGAGAGGGGTGAGATGAAAAAAATTACGATCGAGAACAGACTTTTTGGAAAAAGGTTGTTCATTGTGCTTGACGATGTCAATGAGATAGACCAACTAAAAGACCTCGGTAGAAATGATAAACAGTTTGGTCAAGGAAGTGTAATAATCATTACAACTAGAAATTTAGACCTGCTTTATCAACTTAATGTTGATTATGTTTATGAGATGGATAAACTGGACGAAAATGACTCCCTAGAGCTTTTTAGCTGGCATGCTTTTGGAGAAGCAAAACCAAAAGAAGACTTCATTAAATTTGCAAGATCTGCAGTTGCTTATTGTGGTGGACTACCACTCGCTCTTGAAGTCCTGGGTTCTTATTTAAGGAAGAGGTCAGTGAATGAATGGAGAAGTGTATTGTCAAAACTAGAAATAATTCCCAATACTCAAGTTCAGAACATCCTAAGAATAAGCTTTGACGGCTTATGTCTAATTGAAAAGGATATATTTCTTGATGTATGTTGTTTTTTTATTGGTAAAGACAGAGACTATGTTATAAAGATACTAAATGGCTGTGGATTACATGCTCATATCGGAATAAAAGTTCTCATAGAACGTGGTCTTATAAAAATTGAAAAGAACAATGCAGTTGGAATGCACCGTTTGCTCCGGGATATGGGACGAGAGATTGTTCGTCAAACTTCAACAATGCAACCTGGGAGGCGCAGAAGATTGTGGCTTCACAAGGATGTGCTCGATGTACTGACAAAGAATACTGTAAGTACAATCTTCATAAGGCATTTTGAAATTTGGAAGTGTTTTCCTTTACTTTTTATTTTCTAGTGAGCAATAATGGTGACACGTAGGATGAAGAAAGAAATGCACCGGTTCAAAGAAGATCACTCCAAGGAAGAAGATGTTGAGGAGAAGATGAATCCATTTAGGGTTTCAATGAATTTATTTCACATTTGACATTAATTTTTAATACCACTGACACGTATCCGTTTTACTTGTCTACTTCATCATCTGAAAATGCCGTTTATGCAACTTTAACAGTTATGGCTGAATTGTTGCTGTTTTTCAAAATTAGGGACTCAATTGAGTCAAATGAAAATTAGGAAACCTACTTAAGAATTCGTTACAAATATGGGGACCTCTGAAATAATTTAACTTTTTTTTTTCTCTTATCATCACAGGGGACAGAAGCTATCGAGGGACTGTCTCTGAACTGTCAGTTTACCAGCAGTGAGTTCGTCAAAGCTTGTGCTTTTGAGAAGATGAAGAGGTTGAGATTCTTGCAACTTGATAATGTACAAGTGACTGGAGATTATGGGTATCTTTCTAAGCAATTGAGATGGATCTACTGGCAAGGATTTCCTTTCAAATACATACCTAATAACTTTTATCTGAAAGAGGCAATTGTGATTGATTTCCAACAGAGTAATCTTAGACAAATGTGGAAAGAACCCCAGGTATACATTACTTCCCATTTTCTTCACATTATTAGGGTAATTAAAATTGTAACAATTGCCATGTATCACGGTTTCTTTTTTTTTTTTTTCTTTTAAAAATACTATATTTTTGTAGGTGTTGCCGTGGCTAAAAATTCTGAATCTTAGTCATTCCAAGTTCTTAATTGAAACTCCCGACTTTTCAAAACTACCAAGTCTTGAAAAGCTCATTGTCAAACATTGTCCAAGATTGCGCAAGGTACACCAATCCATTGGAGATCTCCACAATCTTCTGCTAATAAATTTGAAAGGCTGTAGAAGGCTATGGAATCTCCCAACTGAGACATATAAGTTGAAATCTTTGAAAACTCTCATCCTGTCTGGTTGTTTGAGGATTCACATATTAGAAGAAGATATATTGCGTATGGAATCATTGACAACTCTAATTTCTGAAAGTACTGTTGTGAAACAAGTTCCCTTTTCAATAGTAAGCTCAAAAAGCATTGGACATATACTTCTAGGAGGAAATAATGGATTATCATTTACTGTTTTTAATTCTATCATTTCGTCTTGGATATCACCTAAAATTAATCTCCTGTCTAGTGTTCGTCCGTTTCGTGGCATATCTTCATCTCTAGTTTCCATGAGTATGGAGAATAATGATTTGGGTGATCTAGCCCCAATTCTTAGCAGCGATTTAGATATTCGTAATGTTTTGGTGCATTATGACAAGGAGTTTCAAATATCCCAACAAGTATTAGCAATTTTGGAGGAGATACGTGACGTACAGTTGACTGAATCGGAAATAAGACCATCTACACCAGAAACTTCAAAGCATCCCTTAAGACGTTATTTGATTGAATTTGGAAGTTACCAAGAAGTCTTCGATACTCTCAGCAAGAGCATATTCGAGGTTCCTTCTTTATCTATATTTGCTATTAATTTTAAGAACATGAAATATCCCTTTTGAGAAATATTCAAAGTAATTTCAATCCTCACCTTTTTCTAGCACCTTCCCTTCTATAACCACCAGCAAGCTGAGTGATCATGCTCGTATTAAGCACTAAGAATTTGATTTCCACTTGCTTCCTGCAATGCTTACTTCATACTGGTTATATTCCCATAGATTATAAAAAATCTAAATCTAACGGAAATGGGTCCTAGTGATTTTATTTTGAACTAATCATATGTTCTAATTTAATAAGTTGCAATATTCTTAAATTGTCTGTCCTGTACTTTGGAATGACAATGGTTGAAAAAGTCCATATTAAATAGAATCGTTGCAGGGACAAAAATGACTAAGCTATTTTTCCTATGCTACAGGGATCAGAAAACAGTGTGTCTTCTGATGTTTTTCTCCCTGGCGACAAAGATCCTTATTGGTTAGCTCATATGGGCGAGGGACATTCAGTAACTTTCACCATGCCTGAGGATCGTCTCATAAAGGGAATGACTTTGTGTGCTGTAAATTTATATAATCCCAGAAACTTTGCAACAACTGAATATGTTATTAGTATCTTAATGGTTAATTACACTAAGCGCACCATCCAGATATACAGGCGACAGACAGTACTATGCTTTAATCATATAGATTGGCAGGACATATTATCACATTTGGGACCAGGAGACAAGGTGGAGATTTTTGTGCTTTTTGGGGATGAATCCTTAGTCAAGAAGACAGCTGTCTATCTAATGTGTGATGGATTAATTGACTAGGAAGTGGATCCTTAATATTGGTTAATACCTGAAATTATGCTAGGTGGCCTCTTGCTGCCGGGGGAATCACTATAGCCAAATTTAAAGATGTTATTAAAGTGTATATGAACACAGATGGTTGCTGAGTATAATTAATTTGTTGTAGTATTTCCTGTTTGAACTAATAAGAACCTTGGAGAGTCACACACAAAATATAGCTTATAAATAAGAAACTCATATTTCCAGTGTGGAACGCAAATTAGTTGCAATTTCCTTAACATATACTACAGTCTGCAGTCCCGATGCCAATACGAGTTGGTCATAGACATATAGTCTAAGACTCTCATATCAGTTGATAAAAATCTTGTGCGAATCACACATAATAGTTAGCTTTTAAAAGATGATTCCCAAGTGTTTGTATTATCAATTAGAGAAGACTGGAGTATCCAGTTTAAGAGACATGAACCAGAGGATTAAAATGAGAGTAAGATTTATTTATCAAGACTCACCGTTTAATTAAACTGGCCAATTGATTGCAGTTTTTTTCAAACAATTCAGTTTTTTTATACAATTGAACTCTTAAATATTTTCAACAACCCTAATGCCAACAACTTCTCACTCTCGTATTGTTAGTATATACCCCTCGCGCACAGTAGGGACACATTACCTTTTGTAATATTTTTTCTACATCCCGAACTCCCACACTACATAGATGCACACCATACACATGTCATTTCCCCACCAAAAAGGTCTAACCCATAGTAGAACAAAAAAATCTAGCTTTCAACCTAAGCAGGGGCTAGAGAAAGCAGATTAATGGATTAAGACTAGAAAAATATAAGAACAAAAGTTGCAAAATGAAAAGAAGAAAATAGATTAAGTCTAGAAAATGATCAGAGCATTCCACCTTTAGATTGGAATCCAGTGATAAGTAGTATAGCTTGCCTTCGGCCGTTCCTCCATACACCTCCAACAAACACCCCAAACTTTTCAAAAGTATGGAAATAATATTGACTTTGACTCGCTAACTAATCTGCATCCTAAAAATGAAGACAATGACATCTGATTAAAGAAATCACATAATCGAATTTCGGCATTCAATATATAAATAAATATATAAATAAGATATCGATGTCTGGAATATACATGTCGACATATGATATATGTATGTACAGTGACAGATCTTAACCATAAATTTTGAGAGTGTCACCATAATAAACTCAAAATTTATATATTTTTTTTTTATCATTTTACTGATACAACAAGTATATATATATATATATATATTATATATATATTAATATAATTATAACTTTAAAAAATTGCATATATCTAATAAATAAATTGTTTATTTTTTCTCACATTATTTGAATTCATCAATAATTAAATAAAACTAAAATTTAAAGTTATTTATTTTTTAAGATAAATAATTGTGCGCATTAAGTTATTTTCGGTTTCATTTTGAAATCTTATTTTTAGAAGTTATTAAAAAAAATAGTATTTCAGCTTAAGTAAAATGTATTTCTTATTCTTGTCAAAATTTAACATAATTCAAATATGATCAATGAATTTTTCAAATTTAAATGATAAGAGTATCAATAATAAAACAGTCAAGTTGAACTTTTAAACTAGTTTTCTCAAGTTTGAAATAAGTAAAAAAATCATTATAAATATTTTTACATTTCTTTACATTTTTAAATTTAATAGTTATTTGAGTTTTATCTCTAAAATAAATATTTTTTAATACTCATATTTTAAAACAATAAAAATATATTATTATATATTAATAAACAGTATATATTAAATTAATAAAAAATATATTATTACATATTGTTATATATGAAAATAATAAAAATATATTTTACTATATATTATATATAAGAAAAATAAAAATATAAATAAAAACATTTGGAGCCCAAGACACCCTCCGCCGTTGTGTATATATATACTCGATATCATCATTCAGAATATATATATATATATATATATATATATATATATATTAAAATTTTGATACTTATTATTTATTTAAAAGTTAATTATTTTTTAATTTAATTTATTTTTTAGTACATCATATAAAAATAGAATTAAAAAATTTTAGACCGTAAACCTATCGAATTTCATCAACATAAATAAATATTTTAAGTTATCTAATAAATTAGGAATACTTTAATAATTTAAAAACAAGAACGGATACGTTAAAAAATAAAAGACAAAAACAAAGGGAATATATACATATTTATTCAGGCTTTCATACGCATTTAAAAAAAATTTAAATTATTTTTAAAAAAAACGTATTATACATGTTAAAGGAGCATAATGGAGGTTTGAGGTTAAGATATAATTTTTTTTTTTTTTGTATCTTTTTCAATATTTGGGCCTTGTAATTATTTCGTGTTTTTATTTTTTGTATTGGATCTTGTAATTATGTTCTATAATTCATGTAGTTAGAGACTTTTGAGAAATAATTTTTAAGAAACTTTTCATGAGTCTTATATATTGTTTGGGACCATCGAAATAAGATCTATAGTATATAACTATCTTTGCAAATTCTTATACTTAGATTTTCTCATTTTGGAATTTGAAAAATTTTATTGGTTGAGAATTCTCTCTAGGTTTTTCATTAGAATTTTTTGATTCTTATATTTGAATTTTCAAATCAAAGTGTTGAATTTTCTTCAACTCATCAATTTGTCTTTATTGTAGCGTCAATCAAATTCTTTATATTTTATCTCTTTCACATTTTATGTTTTCTTGATCCTTTGATGAAAATTGTTAAAAATAACTCTCACGGGGTATTTTTTAGAATTTTAATTGAAGGATGAAAGAAATATACAATATGAAAGAGTTAAAAAATAAAGAAAAATAATATATCTTATTCAAATCATAATCAAATTTATTTGTGGAAAATCAATTTGAATTGAAAGTTAATTAACACAATGTTTGTATGAGGGTTTCGCCTTGTTGAAGATAATTTGAGAGAGCGGATTATGGTATTCAAGCGTGTTCGTTTTAGATTATTTGAAGGGATATGCGAGAGGATGTTGAGGATGGATGTATTAATCCATCCCCTCAAAAGTGCGAAGATATTGCCTATGGTTTGTACACATTACGAAAGTACCCTTGTTCTCGTTTCCCGTTTTCAAAAGCATGTGGCCAGATTCCTTCCTCTACCTATGGTGTGTGTGTGTGTGTGTATGTGATTGTTGAGTGAATGGAGGGAAGAAGATGAGGTGGTCGACGAAGAGGAAGAAGGGGTGGCGTAATTGGCCGTGGTGGTGGCTAGGTGGTGGCTGTGGAAGGACGATAGACGTGGTGTGGTGGTGATATGCACCGTGTTGCAGTGTGCTTTGAGAAGTGGATGGCACCGGTTACGTAACCGGTGCCTTAGTTTATATAGGGATGACATCGGTTACGACACTGGTGTCGTGAATTTTTTTTGTTTTTTTTTACTTTTTTTTAGTTTTGTTTAAAAAAAATTTAAAATTTTTTTTTATCTTTTTTATTAAACTTTTTATTTTAATTTTTTTTAACTTTATATAACTTTTGTTTAAAATTTAATTGTTTAACTTTCTTTTAAAATTTAATTGTATAATTTTTTTTACATTCATAAAATTTAATTTTTTTTTATTTTAAAACTTTATATAATTTTAATATTTTTTAATTCATATTAATTAATTATAATTATTTTTATAACATCAAATTACAAAATCATTTTCTTTTTTTCATCAAGGGTATTTTGGTAACTTTCTAATTATATCTATTTGTACAATTTATTTTATCTATCACATCAATCAAATTTTTCACTAATTTTCATAAAACTTATCTCCAAATTCACTCACTTTACCTTCTAAATCCACTAAAATAAACACAAAAATCTATCCACCCAAATGTACACAAATTCATTTTCACATTCTCCCCCATATCCATCTCCCCAAAACACACACATGCACACGCACACGCACACACACACGCACACGCACACGCAAGCACGCACATACACGCACACGCACACGCACACGCACACCCACACGCACACACACACACACACAAACACACACACACACACACACATATATATATATATATATATATATATATATATAAATAAAAAA
>Ga0214545_1011763_pt1 | contig 11895 bp, 7 predicted proteins | sample CNSS4metaG_FD_160064 | JGI IMG/M metagenome (GOLD analysis project Ga0214545, IMG submission 160064) | Root nodule microbial communities from cowpea collected in UCLA plant growth center, Los Angeles, California, USA - CNSS4 | ecosystem: Host-associated > Plants > Roots > Nodule | place: USA... | reverse complement strand
CCAGCACACATTTTATTTTCCCCTTCTCATTTTTCCCAACCCTTTGCATGCTTACAATTCCATTACATTTAAAGTATGATTATCATGTTCCCATACTTTTCCAAAACCCGTCATGATCATGCAACACTCGGTCATAGTGATATCATCAATTGTGGCCTTATTCCCACACTTATAACATCTTACATTCGAGCTAACATATATAGGTTCATATATTCAACATGTCTCAACAAGCACTACCAAAAACATACTCATCAATCATGCATCAATATATTTATATATATACATTCACCAATCAAGGCCATACCAGCACTTGATCACACTTAATCATCCATTAGTAATCATACTATTAGGGAATTCAACAACCAATCATGAGTGACGTATATCTCCCTCTTCAGGCATCCAATTTGAATCTCCACCGTTCAAAGTGAAGAACAACATGTTGTGAAACACCTTACAAAATTTCACCCAAATCGGACGGTTAACGAAGCGGGAAATGCAGTTTTACGAAAACTGCGCAGACTAGAAAAATCGGTGGCGCCTGGCGGCATGAACTAGCGCCGGGCGGTTCCTGTTCCACGAAAAGTACGAAAAACAGCGTTTTTCATGAATCAGACACCACGCTTCACTGATATGGCGCCTGGCGGTAACCAACGTGCCGCCAGGCGGTTCCTGCTGTTCCAAGAACCCCAACATTTTTCTTTGCACCTGCGAATCTCAACCCTTTCAGAACAACTCTGAGTTCAACCAATTTATGACTCTATAGGATACGATTCCATCTTTTAGGATTACAATTCATTCTCTAACACTTCCCATACCCGAATTCATTCACCCTTTCCATTTAGATTAGTGTCGTTTTCGAAATCCCCAATTCATCAACCCTAAGATAACCTTCATGCAATCTTCTTCTCAATTAAACCCCAATTCCACGAATTTTCAATGAAATACTATGTTTAATCATTCATAAATATTAGAAAGCAATTTCTCCTTGATTACAAACCTCCCAGAACCTGTGAAACATCAAAATCGAGCCAAAAGTGGCTCGCGTCGCCTAGCGGGTATTCGTCACCGCTAGGCCCTTCATAAAACCCAGAAAACTGGGTACTCTAACATGCACCGCCTGGCGGTTAAGCCCGTTCCGCCAAGCGGTTCCGTCTCCAGAACCCCCAATTACCCAGAAATAAGATGAGTCGCCTGGCGGTGATTCATCACCCGCCAGGCGATTTCTGGAAAATTGCAGAAAATACGAAAATACATGAAATAGCAGAGTACATGCATTCAAATTCTCATACATTTCATACAAATAAAAACAAGAAATAAAAGATTCGGTTCCAGCTCCCCTAACCTCTGATCCTCGCTCCAAACACGGATTGCACGTGACTTTTAATTCAAACTCACCCTTGCTCTTGCCTCACTCTTCCACAATGGTTTCCCACTCCAATTCTCCTCTACAATTCGTGCCAATCGCCCAGAAGTCTGTGATTCCGTATGCACTCCCCTGTCTCAGACCCTTAATCCCTTAATTATCCTTTCTCACTCTAATTCATTCCACCCAGCACTCACGGCTGCCTTCTTGGCAAAAAGAAATTATTTAGTTCTCAACAAGATTTGAACCCACACTCATGCACATACCAAACCAAGGCCAAACCATTCAACCAATCCAGATTTCATGATAACTCCTACAATTCTAGGAATTTATCATCACCCCATGCATTCAATATATAAACACACAAAAATGCATAATTTAAATAACACCCAAGTGGCACACATAGGACTCGAACCCAAGTCCTCACACACAAGAAAGCACTCTCAACCACATGAGCTAGCACCTTTCCACGTCATAGTTCCTCACATTAATTGCTTTAAATGTTTCTATTACCCGCCATAATTAAATAATTATTTAAATAACTATTTAATTTTCTCGGGTCTTACATTATTAGCCCAGGTATACCAAGTCATTCCCCCCTCCTCTTATTATGTGGTTATTCAGGTGTTTATTTGCATTAATTCAGTTCGAAATGAATGGTAGAAGATTTATAGGTATTTTACATGAAAAAATAGTAAAAGAAAATGAAGTTGTGACATTGAAGAAATTCTATTCAATTCTACAAAAGTTTGAAGTATTTGCTATTTTTTGGTGCATTTGGTTTGACTAGTGGCTATATATATAAGGGTGTTTTTTGTCTTTAAACGTGTTATGTTATGTCTATTTTTAAGCATAAGTGCTATTGGTCCATTGTACATTTTTATTTAACATCTTGTTTTTTTGTGTAAATTTCTTGTCCCCTTTTACTCCATTTTCTCAAATAGAATGACTTTCAATTATAAATTCAATTATTTTCAGAATCGTTCCCTCTTTACAACTTCCCTTTAGTTCTGTGTTAACAATGATGGTGTGAATGAGGTAAGTCCGTGGGTTGCTGGGTGTGTACATTGTATTTTACTATATGGTTGTGTGTGGTTTGATCTAACCATTCTCAAGATGTCGGTGATAATAGCACCTTTTCATTAAATCTTGTCACTTATCCTAGTTATAAAATGGAGTTCTGTTAGGTTTTAAAAGAACAACTGATAGGTGATGTAGTAGAACGTTGGATTTTTCTATGTGCGGGTTGTTGGATTATGTTTCCTGTTATCTTGTTTTAGATATAAATTAATGTTTTATTCAGTAATGAGAATTCTAATTTCCAAAACACTTAGAAGTTTGCATGATACATTTATTTTATTTATGGAAAATCCTGATTTAAGTTGTACTAACTCTTGTTAAGTAAATTGAAAGACTTATTTCTTTTCTTTTAACTTGGACAACGCAGTGAAGGAAATTCTAAAGCTCTGTCTGCCTAAGCAGCTGGTAACTCTGTACAAAATTCGCAGTTTCAATGTAGGTGATGTTGACGACTTTCTGCTGAAGGTAGCTGAAGCTGAGGGCAAGCTCACGAAAAGTGGAAAATTTGACGTTGCTACTACTGCAAGAATCATTCTTCGTGATTGGAACGAGGGTATGCATGCATGGAATTTCTTAAATTATGAGCAGAGAACCGATTACTTTTCTCTGTGTTGAAGTTAAAATTGAGAAAGAACTAAACAGAGAAATTTATCTTTCTGTTTGTATGTTTCAGGTAAAATTCAGTATTATACCATGCCCCCAAATAGGGATCAAGGTGAAGCTTCAGAGGCGAAGATAGTTTTTGAATTTGCAAAAGAGTTTAACGTTGATGAAGTCTATAACAATGAATCTTCATATATTGGGAGCCTTAAATCTGTTGATGACTTTAGTGCTGTTGAAGTTCCTTCAAGTCACCCTCTCAATCTTACTGAAATGATGTTGGAGGTTTATTTCTTGAAACCGTTTAGAGAATTGACTATTGTTGATATCAATCGTATGCTGGAAATTTTAGTGTTTTCACACTTACTAATTAAAGCATTCTGTTGTAGGATGAGACAGAAGCCAAGTCAGGTGACCAAGGCGAAGGTCCCGGAAATGTGGGTGAGGTGGATGAATCCATGGAAGATGATGGTGGGAAGAAGAAGGATAACAGTGCAGCAAGTAGGCAAAATGAAAAATTATATAATGCGGACGGTATGCTTAATACAAAATTGAGGCTCAGTACTAGGCTTTTCGAAGATTTTGAAATTTTTAAAATAATATTTCCGGAGCAAAGTTTTCCAGAATAAAACTTCTGATATGAAATGGGATTTGAAAAACATGAAATATTTTTTGAAAAATCCATTTTGAAATTAATTCTTTTAGCATTTTCTCTCTTCTTCTGCAGTAGCCTTTAGGTGACTGTTGCAGCTATGGGAGTGGTGGTGAAAATTGAAGTGTGGGTATGATGGTGAAGGATATTTAAATATTTTCCTTATATTGATGAACACGCAGAAATTGATGGAATGCAGGAAGCAATGGCTAATGTTTTAAAGAGTGAGGGTCTTTAAATAGACATCTTTTACTGTTCAAATTGCAACATTTGAAAAGATTCTGCATAATTCTATATATTGTCTACACTCTTTTTCATTTCCTGTTCTTATACCACAACCAAATAAATTCATTCAAAAATTACATTATAAAAGTTTTTTAAAGTTTAAATTAAATTTTCCTATACTAAAATTACAATCAAATAAGAATTTGTAACAACAAAAATTTTAAAAACTATAAGAAAAGGAAATTACAATTTTATTATAGAAAAGGAAATTTATTTCTACTGAAACATAATATAATATTTGAAAATAATCCCCCATCTTCTAGTTACACATATCAAGGTTCATATATGTTTATATAGATGAATTTGATTCTCAAAAGAAAATGCAAATTTAGTCTTTCATTTCTCAATTGTGTATATGTATATTTAAAAGTTAATATATGTACTGAATTTGATCCTCAAAAGAAAATGTAAAATAAGTGAAAATAGTTTTATTAAAAATGTAAAATTGTGTATATTTAAAAGGTAGGGAAAGATTATATGTTTCTTACTATGCAAGTGTAATTTTTTATAGTATTTTTATAGAAGTATTTGATTGTCTCAAATATATGATAAATGGAAGAGAATATAAGAGAAAGGGAAAGAAAACCGTAACTGTAAGACTTGGAAAAAATTAGAGTAAAGGGGGACACGTGAGAAAAAAATTAATGGTTTGATTAATATTGTTGTTTTATTTAATTTAATTAGATATTAAATTATGAAATAATAATTATTTAAGTGATGTAAGTTATTGTTTTATTTATTTTAAATTTTAATATTATATGTAATGTTGAGAATATATGTATATAATTAAGTTTGCGCATTATAAAATGGAAAAGTAATTGGCTTCTTGGTTGGAGATTGTATTTTGGCGTGCAGGTATTGGGTTCTATCCTGGCCGTGTCATTTTAGAGGTTACTCCATGCAACATTCTGTTTTTATTTTAAAAAATTTGTTGATGTTACATGAAGATAATAAAAGAGTGAGGTTTTTATTTTATAAAATCTTAACCAACCATTTGAGAATAAAATAAGGATTTTAGGTTAAATGTTAGGGTTCTTTAGAGAGTTGAAAAAATGGGAGAAAACGTGAAGAGGAAAGGAAGAGAATGTGGAAAGTGTAAGTCCTAGAAGGATTGCTACACGATGTAGGGGAAGCCAACCTTGTGTTTGTTCTCTTGTTTTGTTTGCTTGATGAATGAAAACTTGAAAAACATGTGTGTAGTGTAGGGGAAGTTAAGTGTGATTTGTGTTGTTGTTTGAAGCTTGACTTTGATTTGCCATAGATGTTTGAATGCCTTGAATGCCATATGCTTCTTGCTTTCATTAAGTTGCGGATCTGTTTTCACACCCCACGTAAAAGTAAAAAGGGGTGCATCATGTTTTAATTCTTATACATATTATTTCACTTTGTTTCATACTACATGCTTCAAATATGGTCAAATTGTGGGGAGGTAATTGAGAGAGGGCCACGACACGGGTTTGTTTTGTTTCTTTTTCTCTAAACCATTCATACCACTTTTGATGGAGTTATATTTTTTTAAATTCATGGTGCAGACCACACTTAAAAGACTTGATTTTCTCTTTTAGTATGTAGTATATACTTTTAGTTTGATGGAATGTGGGGCTTTTGTGTGGGGTCATCTAAAAGTATGTTTCCTTCTTCTCTCTCTTTTCACACCCCACGTATAACTTACATTCACTCTCTCCTTTGGTTCACGTAGATGTATTATGGGTTTCGTGTGTAGCCACTTTATTTTTCCTTCTTTCTTTTCTTTTTGCAAGGTTCATGTTAATTCGGTGGTAGAATACCATGGAACCCACATGTTTTTCATGCATACATTTCTTACAATTCATGGTTTCTTTGTCACACACACAAACATATATATATATATATATATATATATATATATATATATATATATATATATATATATATATATATATATATATATATATATATATATATATATATATATATATTATTAATGTTGGTGGTGGGTGTAGCTCTTTGGTTTTAAAAATATGTTTCACATACCCTATGGTTGTGAGATGACGTGCATGGAGTTGTTTCATTATTCTTTTTGGTCTTTTTTGAAAGTTATTGTTTGGCATGATAATATTAAATAATGTTGTGATATTATTTGGTTATCTATACTTATTAGTGTGACCTTGCTTGATATGAATTACATATGTTTTCATGGGTTGCATGGTTATGGAGTTAAAGTGGTCGTTTGAGGATAATTACTTGTGTGTGATGTTATGCCTGTGTTAGAGTGAATGTCATTTGTTGGGTTCATTGTATAAATATGTTATTTATAAGTTGATGGGTTTATGTTATGGAACTTTATTTCCCATGCATGATGCGATGGTGAGTATTTTGTTGGCAATATGTAATTCTCATGTGTTGAATATTGGGAGTATTTTGCCTTGCTTGAAAGCTCTTGGTGGAATTAAATGTTGTGTGAGGTTTTCCGTACCTAGGAACCCAGTGAAGACTCTTTCGCCTGTGTGAAGCAGTGGAAAGGGGTCCTCTTCGCCTGTGTGAAGCAGTGGTAGATGATTGGTTCGAGTGTTGTACCCTCTCGCCTGTGTGAAGCAGTGGGGAGGGGATAAATGTTTCACCTTATTTCGGCTCGTTACGAGTATAGTGCCCGATGTGCGATGCATCGACGTTTTTACTCATAATTCCTTGAGGGATAAGGGAGACAGTATGGCTGCATTAAGCGGGACACATCGAACCATCTGTTCTAGAAAACTAGATGTTGTTATGGGGTGAGAGGCCGCGGAAAACCAAAGCTTGTTTATAATCACTATATTTGAAGAATTGAGATGAATGTGATGCTATGTTTGGTTTAGTATGATTGTTTGGGTTTGGAGTTTGTGTGTTCAAACCAAGGATGGATTGTGATCATAAAGTTTTTGTGTTAATTGAATGCGACGTTGAGTATTATTGGACAGGTTTTATTTACGAATGTCTTTTATGAATATCATTGTTTTGGTTAGCTTACCCCTACTTGTTTGTTTGTGTGTTTGTTGTATGTGCGATGATCGTATAACGTGTGTGTTATACGGGAGCAGATGATATTGCAGATAATCTTGGCATGGAGTAGATCGACGAGAGGCTGGGGTGAACTCGGGAGATTTTATAATTTATTTAGTTATTTTAAATCAGATACTAAAAATTATGTAATTTTCTTTTGATCGCAAATATTATTGAAAGTTTTTGACCAAGTGACAATTTGAATTATGTAATTTAAATTAAATTAAAAGTTTTTCTTAAGTACATTTTCAATGTTAATTCCTTTTCCGCTAAACGTAAAAATTTTCTAACGCTCCGTGACATCCCAAAATTGGGGTGTTACAATGATGATATTAGTATTGTGAAGACTTAAATTCGCTACTCAAGTACAAAGTCAAATTTCAATGGGAAAAACTCAAATACATATGATCATTTTATCTCATAAAATATTTATTTTGGAATTAAAACAAATTTATGGTTCAATATGAATTTAAATGGAAAGTTTTTAATAAATAAATTAAATAATTAAAATTGAAGTCAATGTAAAAATATAATTTGATATAATTAAGAATGTCTAGAATTCTGAAGTAAACTACATTTTCTTTTCATTGGAAAAACGAAATATATTGAGAAGTCCATTCTTGTTCATATAATATTACATTTCTTTATATTTACTTTACCTAAAACTAGTCAAAATATAAATATACTTGCGGTAAAAGTCAATCATTGACATCATAGAAAATCTTTACAATCTTAGACTATTTAAATTAAATTTTTATTCTCTTATTTCTATCTTATAGTACTTAAGTTTATTTTTACAAAGTAAAATCATCGTCGTGTCTCATGGGAGAAACAGAAACCTAGGGAAAACAAGGAAACGCACATGGGGTATTTGGGACCCACTGCGATATATTTGGCGATAAAGTGACGATATGAGAAGGACGTTGTCGTTTTGGAAGAAATCAAAATCACGCTGATGCACCGCGAAACCTTGTGAAAATGAAATTAGTGAAAGAAAATTTCAATACTAATAATGCTCACGTTGGTGCCTTAAGATTGTGATCACATTTTATGATTGAAAATCAAAATAAAAAATAAAATGTATTTTAAGGACACATTTAGACAAACTTCTTTATAAAAATTTTCACGTTCGAAAAATAATAAATAAATTTGTTTATAAATTAAAATTAGTTTATTTATAAGTTAAAATTAGTTAATTATTTACTAATTTAAAGAGATTCTCCAATATAATTTCTTTAAACTTTTATCTATTTAACTTGTGTACAAGTGTTAGTATTGTTCCATCATGATTATAAACACAAAAACCATAGCAACGATAATCAAATACTCGTAAAATAACGTCTAAAGAAAGCCAAAGTATAATAAAGAAAATTTCTCCATTACACTCTTGATGGAAGGAGATAAGAACCTAAGAAGAAAGAATGAATATGGTGTATCATAAGCATGCAGTCAAATAAGAAAGAGTGACAACTCCAATCTCATCATCACTAATCTCAGATCTCTCTGTGTGGGACAAACCACATCACATGAATCTCAAGCCACCTTATGTTCCTTTTTGGTTTCACAACCAAACAACCATGAAGGAAACCCTTTAGTGAATGAAGGAAACCTAAATTAATCAAATCTAAAGGAACATAACACTAAGAGGAAGAGTTGTATCCAAAAAGAAATCTTTCGAGAGAAGCTTGAATCAAATCAGAAGCTTGAATCACAAGAAAACATCAATCTTTATTTTATACAAAAACAGAATGCTACTCTGTATTCATTGTAGCATTCTAATAGAGTTATGAGAGAGGTATAATAACTCCATTGCCGAGAATCATCAACATAAGTGTTTAGTGTTGAGGTTGGATGTAATCTACTCTAATTATTTGTACTACTACTGTTTTATATATTTAATTTTTGTTATTCATGTGTTAATGATTTGATTTATGATTTAATATTAGATGACCTGATGACTCAATTTACTATGTTCACTATTCATTAATGAGACAATCTTTAATGAATTAGTTGTATTTTTATATTCTTCCGGTCTCTCTCCAAATTTCAAGAAAGTAGTTATTTTAGTGAAAATAGATTTTTTTAATTGGGTATTAAATTTTATTTCCTATAACGTCCTATCTCTATAAATAGTCTTCTTAACCTATTTTAGATTTTTATTCCTTAAGATTTTTGTTGAGCTTTTTTTGTTTGATCCCTTTGGAGGAAAATTTTCTTAATAGTATGTTTAGATAAACCAATTTAAGAGAGTAATTTATTTATTTTAAAGAATTTTTAATACTTTCATGAAAAATGATATATTTGGATGAGAAAATTAAAAGAAAATTGAAATTGAAAAATTTTAAGAAGGTATTTCAAATAGCTAAAATAATAGAATTTGAAATTCACTCAAAAAAGAAAATTAAAATTTCCTAAGTTATGGAATTGCTAATTGGTTAGGACATAAAAAGTCCACAAGTCTAAAAATTCGAGTTGAGCGAAGCAAAAAGGTCAAAACGAGTCAATTTAGGTAGAAGGTCAAACCGAGTCAAAAGTTGAGTTAAATTTCAAACCAGATCCATTCGAGTTGAGCTCTATTGAGATTTGGTAGAAGAAATTATAAATAAAACTTTATTGATTCTGCCACAAAAATTTTTGGCTAGTTTTTGTAAATTCTATTTTTAAACAATAGGAATAATTTTGTTTTCTGTTTTCATAGCAATTTGGGAATTCTATTTTAATTTAAAAATTGTGTAAATGATGAATGCATGAGGATGTTAACGTTAACACATAAATGAGTAAGACATAAATCAACATATAGGTTTGCCAACAAGTTACCCAAAGTTTATGATAACAAATAATAAATATCAAGTTTTGTTTGAATAATAAGTTTGTCAAATTGTGAATCAATTTAGTTTTCTTAGCTATAAAATAAACAAAGATTAGACATCTTATATAGGAGAACAAAGTGCTATATGACCTCAAAATCAACTAACAACCCCAATAGTTAAAATTGTAATCGACATAATAACTAAATTATACTATGTCGATTATTATTTAATTGGCATAGAAAATTAAATAGTATTGTCATGAAAGTCCCCACAGTAGTGTAATGAAATACTAAAAACTAATTATTTTTTTAAAATTGTTCAACTATAAAAGAATTAATAACTAATAACATCCTCTTCTTTTTATATTCTCATATGAAACAAATAAATATTCTCATATGAAACAAATAAAGGAAAAATTCAAATCGAAGATAGTACTTCAACTTATATAATAAATAAATAAATAATTCACTCAATATAATATACACAAATTATTTATAAAAGAATATCAAATAAAAAAAATAAAATTCATTTAATGTTATACGACATGTTTTTATTTTATAATTTCAACTATATTAACACTTGAGTAGAGGTGTCAAAGTGAATCAATATTCAGCTCACACAGATTATTGACGAGTTGCCCTAAAAAAGAGGCTAATTCAATCCGAGTCACTTTTTGGTGAGTCAAAGATTTTGCAATCCGGTTTGGCCCACCACGGATTCGTGGGTTAGTGGGTTGACTCACTTACGAATTTATATTTTTTTGCAATGTATTTATATATTTCTACATTACAATGAAAGTGAATTGACTTAAATTATATTTTATAGGGTTAAATATGTTTTTGGTCCCTTAACTTTCAGTGAATTTTGTAATTAGTCAATTTCAAAACTTTGAACTAATTTATTTCTTCATCTTTCGAAATACGTGGATTTAGTCCTTTTAATCAAATTTTGTTAAGTTTATTTGACATTTCAAATGTGTTTCATAATAGTATTTGACTTAACATTAAAGCAAAAATGTATCAAATAGTATAAACAACTCAAATACAATCATGAAATGCGCTTGAGACATCAAATAAACCTAACAAAATTTTATTAAAATGACTAAATCCACATATTTCGAAAGATGAAGGACTAAATTGATCCAAAGTTTCGAAATAGACTAATTCTAAAATTCATTGAAAGTTAAGGGACCAAAAACATATTTAACCCTATTTTATAATAGTGAAATGAAAGTGTTCATCTAACTTCTAAAATATTATTATAAAAATAATAGCTAAAAATTGAAGTATCAACTATTCAAACCTATGATAAATCGAGTTGAGTTACATGCTGGAATCTATTTTGACATTTTTATGCTTGATAAACTTAAGTATAAAAAACTTTAATAGGAGAGCGTATCACATTAGGTGAAAGTTTAGTTTGAAAAAAGACTCGGAAATTGCTCTTTTCTAAGAAAATTGGCATCGTATTTTTCGTAAGACTTCCTGAAGAACTGTTTTTGAGAAATATAAGTCATCGAGAAATTAAGTCATGACACACATTTTTTTAGTGATAAAATAATTGTTAGTTTTGAAATGGTTGAAAAGCCAAGAAGGGGGGGTTGAATTGCTAGTTAAAACTTTAGGCTATTTTTGCAAGCTAAAAACCTACTTTAATTGAATCAAATAGATCACCAAGTTAGGATGCAAACAGTACTGAACTATACACTTTCAATCGATCAAAAACAGAGTTAACAGATTGATTTTACTAAATAGATTTTGTTATGGTATAATCAATCGATTGAAACTGAAAAAACAGTCGACTGAAATACTGGGAAAAATGAAGAAATGTGAATTTGAATTTTAAACCAGAAACAATGCTCAAGATTGATCAAGATCAGTTCCAAATGATTATACAAACTTGCTCAATGTTTCAGATGTTATGAAAACATGCAAGAACATGAAAAAGATAATTAAAGCAGAAGTTCTTGAAACTTTAAAATGAAAATGCAAGAGAGAAAGGTTAGAGAAGAGAGGACACCACGAATTTTTATACTGGTTCACTCAAACTTGAGCTACATCCAGTTTGTCAAGGCAACCTGAGCTTGA
>Ga0214545_1011761_pt1 | contig 11896 bp, 6 predicted proteins | sample CNSS4metaG_FD_160064 | JGI IMG/M metagenome (GOLD analysis project Ga0214545, IMG submission 160064) | Root nodule microbial communities from cowpea collected in UCLA plant growth center, Los Angeles, California, USA - CNSS4 | ecosystem: Host-associated > Plants > Roots > Nodule | place: USA... | reverse complement strand
CATGAGCTTGAGAAATGAACCTTCACATCTAGATAGCATGCTATCTTAATGTCCAGTGGGAATTTTCAAAAAGCTTTCTTAAACAACTTCACCATATTCATAACTCTAAAAGGGAACAAGATAATCCACGGTTTGGATGGCTCTAGATACCACTATGATGGAGCTTGGTGGAGACATGAAGCTCTAAGTGCAGCGGAAATGATGGAGGAAGCATGGAAGAGTGGAAGACAAGTTTGTAGGCTCTTGCTTGCAATGGATAGGTGAAATGATGAATGATTTAGAGGTGGTTCTAACCTAGGAAGAGGGCTAGAGGTAGAGAGAGGAAATCTCTAGAAAGGGGGTGACTCTCAAACACATTAGAGGGAGGAGTGCTCTCAACTCAAGTTGCATCTATTGCTTAAAATTTCAAGAGTGAGTACAATGCTAAAAAAATAAGGCTTTTATACTCAAGCCATTACACATGAGGAATCTTGACCCTCGGATGAGAAGGAGAAAGCATATTGGCCTTTGATGCTAGCTTGGAGAAGAAGGCTTGATCTTGGCCATTGGATGATGCCTTGGAAAAGGAGGAAGCATTCCTAACCCTTGGATGCTTGGATCAATGAGGTGTCGGAAGAAGTGTTGACTTCCACTCAGTCCACCTTGGCTCTTTTGATAGCTCATGGCCAAATCTCCTATTGGGCTTAGTCAAGTCCAATTTTATCAATTTAACTACTCATTGTTTGACTTATTATTCTAGAAAGCAAAGCCTAAACAATGGGCCAATATTATTGATATTCTATTGCTATTTGAGACACCTCTTCAAATCTTCACATCTTCTTTGGCCCATGTGAAGAGTGTGAGAAGCCTATGTGGGTTTGGACCATCTTGAATGAAGCCCAATTGGATCGTTTTGAGCATGCCCCTTGTTATTAGGCCTCTTGATGGGCTTGGGCTTGGAGGTGCATGTGGGCCATGGATTGGGCCTTGAGCATGATTTGGGCCTAGGCGTTGGCCGAAACTATAAGCCTTGTTGGGATCACATCAATAAAGTAGTACAACAAAATTGCTCGGTCATTTGGAATCTGATATAAACCTGGTGTATACTTGTTCAAAAACCCAGTCCAACTCCCCGTTTATTTGAACATGGTTCCCCATAAGTGTGTGACATCTGGTATGACCATTTTTTTTGTCAAATGTGAGGATACAATCCATTCTTTTCTTGTTCATTCAACACTTGACTATAACTTGTATGGTCCATCTTACATTTAGAGATTGTGGTGGGTGTTAATCTAAAACCTATTAGAAATTTATTCAAAAACTACAAAGTTACTCTTTAGTTAATTTGACATGGATCCCCACAAGTTTGGGACACGTGTTATGGCACTTGTGTCAAGTGTGAATCCAATCCATTATTTTATCGTGTTGGGTGTCAATTTAAAACATGCTGCAATTTTGTTCATAAAATCCAAAATTTACTCCCACTTATTTTGACATAGCTCCTCACAAGTTTGTGACACATGTTGTGGCACTTTTTTATGTCAAATGTGAATCTATTCCATTCTTTTATCGTTCATTGAAGACTTCACTATAACTTCTATGGTCCATCTTATGTACAAAAGTCATGGTGGGTGTCAATTTATAACATTCTGCATTTTTTTTAAAACTCCCCAAAGCTACTACACACTTATTTTAACATGGCTGACGATAAGTCCGTGACACATGTTGTGGTACTTTTTTATGTCAAGTATGAATCCAATCCATTTGTTTATCGTTCATTGAAGACTTTACTATAATTTCTATGGTCCATCTTACATACAAAAGTCGTGTTGGTTGTCAATTTACAACATTCTTCAATTTTGTTCAAAAACTCCAAAGCTACTCCTCACTTATTTTGTCATGGTTTCCCACAAGTTTGTGACACATGCTTGTGCCAAGTGTGACTGGACAAATTATTACTAAAATCACATTCCTCTCTTGCTATCAACCACAAGTGTGGACTTATGTGAAATTAAGTGGGAACTTGTGGTACAGTTTTTGAACAAGCTTTTGAAGTTTACCTAGCCAAAACTTTTGCAACACAATTCCACTATTTTTGGTTTCACTCAAATTTCAGCTTAAACAAAAACTGGATTGGCTATGTCATAACCGAAAATGACATCAATGGTGTTGTCATGCATAAGTGGGGACTTATGTTAACTTATATGCGGATCTACGATGCATTTTTTGAACAATTTTCTAAAATATAGGTATACAAAAAATTTTGACAACACACCTCCATTGTTTTCGGTTTCATACAAACATGAGATTCAACAAAAAAGCACCATCTATTTTGTCTTTATTAGTCATTAGCATAAATCAACTGGTTTCTCCTGCCATAATTAAATGGGATTACATTATAATTAAATGGGGATTTGCACTAGATTTCGTGCACAACTTTTGAACTTTGCAAACCCCGAAGTTTTTGACAATAAACCTGCAAATCAGACAACATTCAACTAATTGAAGTACTGCACATTAACAATTTCTTGCATGGACAACAATTTCGCACATTCACACCTACAAACCACCAAATGTTGTACAATATCTCAACCAACACCAATGACGAAGTGGAAGAAGACTACAACCCAGCGGACAAAAAACGCACCACAGAGGCGTGAATGCCCTACGCGAATGATAAATGTGATCTGAACGAAGACGAACATCGGTGGTTGCACAAACGGACCGAAAACACACCCACATTGAAAACCCACCGATTGCTGTCGAAAGTTCACTTCTTTCTACCACATGCCCTGCTTGTGTGTTTCGTCGGAATCACTCGTCCAAAGGTTTCAAATTATGGGGTTTTCTGTTTCATCGAAATGAGTTCTCAATAGGTTCAACTTTTGGGTTTCTGCCAAAACTAATTACTTTGCCTCTCCCCTCCCACATGTGTGATGGTTATAAACATAAAACAAAAAGAAATTTTAAAAAGGAAAATCAGGTGACACGTAACTAGTGTCAAAAGTTTGTCAAAAAATGGTGTTGAAATATCATATTCCTCCTTGTTTATGCTTTTTGGTGTAGACTTTACGTGATGATATAACTCATGTAGCTTAATGTTTAAGCCCCACACAGCTTGGGATGGAATGCATATAGACTTGTACGCTTTTATTTGTGACAGTCTTATACGTTTTCATTTTTTTCTTTTTCTCTTGCGTAAGGAGCTTCCTTTTGAAAGGAAAAATATGAAACCCAATTCCCTCTTTTTTGTGCATGGCTGGGGTAGTGCTGAGACCCACATTAATTATTAATCTTATAACTTCTGGTGGTGCTTGGGGAAGGGACCCGCGGGGGAAATATGACCTTGTTCCCTTTTTCATTTTATTGTGCAACACATGTTGTTATTTCATGCATGGTTCAGATTTTCTCTATCTTCTTTCTTTGGTTTTCTTTCTTGACCATTTGTGGGGCTGATGCAAGGGTGTGTACACGTTGGGATAGGTTTATTGATAGAACTTTATTTCCCATGCATGGAGTGATGGTTGTATTTTGTTGGCATGAACATTAAACTTTGGGATACGTTTGTTGGGCGGATTTTGGTGGTTTGAACCTGTACGAGACCAAAAGTAGAACTAATGTTTTGGTACCACCATTTTGTTACTTTCATGTCAGCCCAAGTGTCTCCATGTTAGTCTACGACACTGATCTTGGAACATAAGTCATGGTGAGGTTTTCTATCGTACTTAGAAACGAAAAAAATGACTCTTTTGCTTTTGCAAGGTAGTGTAAAGGAGATTTTTTTTTGTGAGACAATGGAAGAGGATAGATTAAAGTGTTGAGAGATGAAAGATGTTTCGCCTTAATTTCAACTCGTTGTTGAGTATAGTGCTTGGTGTAAGATTCACCGAAGTTGTTACTTGTAAGTCCTTGAGGAGCATAGGAGACAGGTCCGATGCCGTGAGGGCAGGACGACTCGAACCATTTGATTATACGAAACTAGATCATGTGGTAGGGAACAGGTGACGGAAAAAGCAGAGCGTGTAACATCCCGACCGGATATTACGAATTTAAATAATGAACTAAAGAAATAATAAATAAACTTCATTTATTGAAATATCATTTCCCAGAAATGCGGGAAATTTAAAACTTTATTACATTATAAAGTATCACTAGGGATGGCAATTAGGGCCTAGCCCACGGGCCCGGCCCACAGAAAAAAACGTGGGGCGGGCCAGGGTAGTGAGCCCGCAGGCCCGCGCGAGCCCAGCCCGCACAAGCTAGCCCGCAGCCCGCGCGGACCGGCCTGCAAGCCCACATAAAATAAAAAAAAAAAAACTTGCACTTGTGTATATTAATTACTTCTTTTATGGACTCATGGATTAACGTTTCAAATTCTTGTATAACTGGAAAAGACAAGTATTATGTAATTTTTAATGTGCTAAAATTTAAAGAATACATTGTGTATGTCATAGTATGAATATGATTAAAATGTTGAATTTATCACAAAACCTATATTATAAAATCAATTATAAAAGCCATATTCAATAATCCAAAGATTACAAGCCTTTAAATTTCATAAAAATAAAACTCTGTATAAAATTTCCCAGATAGCCCACTCTCCGGCTCTATGTCTCACCAGATCCACCTGTAACATCATCTGCTCTCGTGTACCACGTACATGATCATCGTCAAACACAAGTAGATAGGGTGAGCTAACAGTTAAATGAACACATATATAAAGCATATATACATACAAACACACCAAAGGAATTCCATCCTTTGATTCCCTATAACATGGCCACTACCATGTCATCCATGTTCTACGTCTATAGATGAATATCTGAAGATGTCTTATTGCTACACCTACAAGCCATAACTTGTAGAGCACGTGCAGGAAACCAACTACAGACCATACTCTGTAACGCTAGGTGGAGTTCGCAATACGAATATCATTTGTAATGTCCTAAGACTACCAAACTTGTTGGTCTCATACAAAGGAGGGCAATCTATCTGGACCTGTCGTACGAGCCACAACTCGCACGTGGTATTCCTTGTGTCAGCCCCACAATCCCGAGCTACAACTTAAGAGATTCTATTCCGAACCACAACTCAAGGAATACCACATGCTTAACCCCTATCCCAAGCCACAACTCAAGGGATACGTTCCGAGTCACAACTCAAGGAACACCAATAAACCGACCTTCGAGATATCATCAAAACCTTGTAGACCACGCACATCCAAAACAAGCAAAAATACACTCTTTGCCTCTGCATTATCACCTGGCACTGCTCTTGAGCCGCCAGGCGAAACGCGCTTCCAGATCGCCTGGCGAGGGACACGTGTTGCCAGGTGCCAAGTGCCTCTGATGCCACTACCTATAGGTGTCGCCTAGCAGGACGACCTTCACCGCTAGGCACCACACGTTCCAGTGTCCACTGCTAGTTAGTTATCACCTGGCGGTCTATGTTAGTTTTGAAATGGTGAGTTTAGCCAAGAAGGGGGGTTGAATTGGCTTTATAAAACTTTTTCGAAAGCTTAAAACCTTTTTCAATTGAATCTAATAGACTGGAATGTTTGGATGTAAATGCAGCAGAACAGTACATTTTAATTCGATTAAAATATAAAACAGTAGACTAAATTGTTCTTGATGCTATGAAACAATCGATTAAAAAGACAAATCAATCGGCTAAAATACTGGAGAATTATGCAGAATTCGCGAATTCAACTTAAACAACAATCTTTTACATACAAGACATGTTCCAATCAGTATTTATAACAAGTACAAAGCCTCAGATTACACAAGAACGCATTGAATCACACCAAAGATCAAATTGCTGGGTTCTCTTGAGGTTTTAAAGAGTTTTAAAGAGAGGGAGATAAGGGAAAGAAGAATGCACAGCTGTTTTTATACTGGTTCACTCAATCACAGAGCTACATCCAGTTTTCCAGGATAACCTGAGCCTGGTTTCCACTATATTCAAAAGTTTTACAAATCAAACACCAATATTACACTTTTGAACACAAAGCACACAAGATTTTTGACTCACGCAAAAATCTAGAACCACAACCTACAAGAATCACACTTGCAGACCTGAAATCACATCAAGCAAACCATCTAGAGGCACAAGAACGTCCAAACCTTATGGTGGTTGTCCCTAGCACACCATACATGTGTTCTTCAAGCTACTCACAAGCCAAAATGCCTCCAAGATCAACCAAGATCTTCAAACACGAGTTGCAGCTATGTATTGCAGAGAGAGAACGCTTCCTAGAGATGAATGACACAATTTCGTTTAGAAAAACTCATATTCGCACCTCTGCTCGCGAAAACACAGCTTATATAGTCTGATTTAAGTGAAAACAGTCGATTGAAAAATAATTCAACTGACTGAATATTCATACCAGAAACTATATACAACAAGCCTTTTAACCTGTTAAAACCCATTTTAACAGATTAAAAGAGACACACTAAGGCACACAAGACATCTAACCTATGTCATATAGCCTATCAACAATGTATAACACTAACACATTACATTTAACATGTTATATACAAATTTAACACACTAAAACTTAATCTTCAAGAGGATCTTCATCAATCTTCATCAATCTCCATCAAACACTTAAGATCTTCATGCACATGGCTTTATCAATTCTTTGCTTCAAGCTTGCTTGTGCCAACAGTCTAGACTCTACCGCTAGGTGCTACACTAGTAAAATGAGTTGTACTAGTTAAGGCCTCTCAAATTCAATTCCAGCCCTCTCCTTTCGTTCATGATACTTCACATAATTGCCCACCATGTAACTTCCATTTTATGTTGTTGAACTTACCTTTCTTATGCCTTAATATCATAATCATCCCCATTGATGGATTCACTCTCTTAACTACACAAATCTCCTTGAATCAACTCAAGTCAAGCAATATCACTCCAATTTATACCAAAGTCACAAACAGACCTGAAAATATCACGGTGTTCCATTGCCACATCATTCTCAAATCAATTACAAGCAACATACTCATTTATACATAACCTCAGCATTATATCCCTCTTCATCTTATGCAATCTCACCTCATAACCCAACTCGTGCATCTTCATTGACACTCAATTCCTAATTGTATTAGGCCTTTCAACCACGCCGGAATATAATTTAATGATGCCCCAACTGCAATGTTGTTATTTCCATGATTCACTAACACAAAAAAGGCCTATAACGTCACCTCTTTAACGTCAGCTCAAAAGAACACCTACGTAAAAAATGACCGGTGGCGTTCTTGTAAATAACTGGACAATTTTAACGTCTGCCCATCAACGCCCTAACGTCAAGTAACGTCGGCCCAACAGCGCCCCGACGTCATCTTCAGAAGCACGTCGGCCCATCAGCGCCCTGACGTCAAATTACGTTGACGCTAGAGATCCCCGACGTTAAATTACGTTGACCCAGCACATCACAAACGTCAATTTGTTTCCTAAAACCAGCGCGAACCCCTCTCCTCCCCTCTGTTACGTTGCGCGTTCTTCTCCTCCGTGCCGGCGACAGCGAGAGCCACCATTGCAGGTGAGTTTCTTCATTTTCCACCACTAAAAGTTGTTGGGTTTTGATTTGTGGATTGATTTGGGAGTTTTGAACCAAATATTTTTCGTTTTCGTCCCCATTTTGCAGTGTTATTCTTCGTCTCCGTGGTGTGTGAAACGGAATATTGGCCTCACACATTCTCCCCTCCGTGCCAGCAAAGACACCATTGCAGGTACATTTTTTCATTTTCCACCACCGAAAGTTTTTGGATTTTGCTTTGTGGATTGGTTTTGAGTTTTGAGCCCAATATTTATCGTTTTCATTTCCATTTGGTAGTCTTTTTCTTTCCCATTTGGCTAGCCAGTAGCATGTCCGGTCCCTAAGACCACTCTCCTCCAACTTTGATTTTGGTTTTGCAACAAGAGGTTAACTTTACTTATCCTTCTTTTTGCATTTTGTTAGTTTGTTCATATTGTATGTATGTAATTGGGTCTACTTTTTTATTTTGAATTTTTATATTAATATTTACATAATTTTGAAAGAAATTTATGTTTGTTGTTAGATTTCTTTTATTTAAAATATTTTCAATTTTATTTTAGTTTTTAATAATATGGTTGCATTGTTGTTTTATATATGAAAATATATTATAATTTTAATTAAACACTAAGCGAACCTTTGTTCACGTTTAAGATTTAGTACAAATGATTAAATGTTTAATCGTTTGTATTAAATCTTTAATTGTCCGATTGGATAGTTTGAAAAAATTATTTTTCATAATTTTCTACAATGTGTACATTGAGGTTTATGCATAAATTTCATAAAATTTCGATTGAGGCTAATTTGTGTTGTTCTCTGGATGCATACTTGATTTGATCATGATCGATCACTTTTATTTCGTGTACTTCAGAGACCAATGCGAAATGTTGTCAAAATTTTGTGAAGTTTATGATGTTTGACTTTTTTGTATATGTGTTAGCAAATTATGAAAAATAATTTTTTCGAATGGGTAGGGCCTCACCTAGTGAGAGTTAAAAGTTTGAGATTAATTGAGTTTTTTACGAACATAGTATGCATCGAAGCTGGATGAATGAGCGTCGCATCAATGAAGAGTATGAACAAAAGGCTCATGCTCTGGTGTAGATCATATTGACTACACAAGTCAGTATGAGCTATTGGTTGATGAAGAGCCCCCGCGCGTAGTGGCCATAGGACGACAACTTCAGGGTGGGGAGACTATCCATGGTGTTCCTCTATTGTCTCAGTATGCGCATGTGATGATTGATGAAGTTCGAGATCCCCATGCTTAAGTACCTGTGCCAACTTCAGAAATCCAGTTTGTTGGGGAGGCTTTAGGCACATTTATTTGTTGGCCTAAAGCATTGATAATGCCATACTTTAGCCCACCCAAGGTATTATGACATCATGTTCTTAGTAGTTCAATCTTACAATTTATAAAACTTTTAACGTCAAACCTTTTTAAATCTTCATTTCAATCCACTTGTCCTGAAAAATAGCCGGTCCGACGTCCACGTGTTATACATGAAGATGATGAAATGGCAGAAGCAAAAGATGATTCTCTAGAAAAGCTACTTCTGAAATTACACAAGTTGAAAAAAGGACCGGTAGAGCTAGAACGGGAGTTAAGAGTATTTGGTCTCTATTGTCATGTCTCATTGTACATTAACCTGAATGATGCACTAGAGATCATTACAAGAGACAAGATGTTAAATATTTCAGTCATACAACTATGGTGCATGTAAGATCTTTTTATTGTATTTCATATTTAAAGCAAGGAATTGGTACCTTTTAATATTATACCTAACTGTCTTCTTGTAGGTACATGGATAAAGTCATTGTGGACCAAGGTCGATCTTTCGTCTATGGATTCATTGAACCTCAAACAATTCAACCTTCGGGAAACTCACCTGACCACATCAAACTTTATTTGCAAACATGGATGGTTGAGTCAAATAGAGAGATCTACTTTGCACTATATATTGATGCGTAAGTGTTTTTGCTAATAATATTTTATGAAGTATTATTAATTATTTTGGCTAAGTACTTGTGATTGATGGTAGGTATCATTGACAACTATGTCTCATCATTCCAAGACAATGCCTAGTTGTATGGTTTTGTTCATGCCATAGGAAGATTCCACCAGCTTTTAAAAACATGTTACAAGAGTAAGTATTTTTTTTTCAATCCTAACCTATGTATCTACTTAGTTATAAAAACTTACATATGTTTTATTTTTCCAAAATTTTATTAGAATTATGGGTAAGCCTAGAGGCCAACAACTTAAAGTCATATATCCAAAGGTTAGAACTCATTCATTTTAAAGTTATTAATTTTGTATGTCAACTTATGACTTTGATGTGTTTATTTTATTTGTAATGTTCAGTGTAACAAGAAGGAGGATTCATGGGAATGTGGATATTATGTCATGTCTTGGATAAGAACAATCATTCGAGCTGCAATTAAAGATGAATGGATAGAGGTAATTATATATATCTTTCATATATTATAAATCATATCAAACTTTAAAAAATGATATTCATACATAATGAAATTGTATTACTTTTTCAACGATTCAACAATCCATCACCTCTACCAGATGACATTATCCACACACTAAGACAAGAATGAGCATCATATCTATAGGAGAGATGGAATTGATACCACATGAATTAGAACTCCTTTCAAAAACTATATTGTACAAGAATTTCATGTTGAAACTTTTAGTTTGTTGTTATTTATATTAGTTTAGAATATATGTTGAAACTTAAGTTCTATTATATATAACTGTAACTCTAGAATTGTGCTGAAAGTATTATGAAACTATTCTAGGAATTTTCTGATTTTCAAGTGTATAGATGTTGTAAAAACAGTCAAATTTTTTAAAAAATAGAGCAGTTTAACGTCTGGTGTACCCTGACAGACGTTATTTAACGTCTAACCGTACCAGGGCCGACGTTATTTAACGTTTGACGGGCTCTGACAAACGTTAAATTGCTCAGGTTTTTGGCTCCTTTTAGTGGGAAAGTTAACGTCTGCTGTTACTGGCCCCGACGTTGGATAACGTCAGACTCTTAATGGACTGACGTCAAGTGACGTCTGCTATTTTTCCGACGTTATTTTGACGTAACCTGGTACGACGTCGGTGTTTGGACATACGTCAAAGGTAAAAAATATCGGACATTAAAAAGCTTTTTTGTGTTAGTGATTCTTCCAAATCCTAATTAATTCACACTACTAACTCATTAATGACCTAACCCAAGCCTTTGTCCAATGACCCAAAATTGGTGTCCTAATTAGATCCTACTTCCACAAATATCCCAAACTCACCCTTGTACCCAACACACTTTTGTCATACGCTTATGAGTACTATTAATACATCATACTTTCAATACACTAAATTATATTACATTTGCTCACGTAATTTCCTCCAAAACCCAAAATTCCCAAATGTTCAACCCTAGAACGAGAATATGCCACAATCTTCCAATTTCCCCTTATCACCTCACGATTTCATAATTATTTGCTTCCATTTAGTTAGTTAATAATCTAAACACCCTTTCCATCGATTAAAAATCACCCAAAACAAAGAAAACCCAGGAATCGAGCCAAAACAGCCCGCTTATGATGCATGTTCAACTGAAGTAGAACTTGAGGTGGGATACATTCCATGTGTTGGGGATTTCTTCCCTAGATAGTTGTTTTAGGCGATAAGCCCCACCTCCTGTGTCTTCTCGTATGCGGTATGGGCCATCCCAATTGGCGGAGAACTTGCCATCCTTCTTTCTAGCACTGTTGGCCATTCTCCATACTAGGTCTCCTACGACAAACGATCGTGGGTGCAAGTTTGCGTTATATTTCCTGGCAGCTCGTTGTTTGGCGGCGAGATTGCGTATTTGGGTTTTTTCTCTGAGTTTGGGAAGGAGGTCGAGATGTAAGGCCATGTTTTGGTGGTTGTGAGTTGGGTCGTACAGTTCTCAGCGCAGGGATGGTTCGCCAATTTCTACTGGTATCATGGCGTCTGCGCCGTAGACCAAGCTGAAAGGGGATTCATTTGTTGACGATTGAGGGGTGCATCTGTAGGCCCATAACACTTCAATTAATTCTTCTGGCCATCGGCCTTTAGCGGTATCCAATCTTTTACGCAGCTCTACGAGGATAACTTTGTTTGCCGCTTCCGCTTGCCCATTGGTCTGTGGATGTTCTACAGAACTTGTGATGTGTTTGATGCCTAAGCCGGTGTAGAATTTTGCTAACTCCTTGTCGATAAATTGTCAGCCGTTATCTGTTATGATGGTATGCGGTACACCATATCTGCATATGACGTCCTTCCACACAAACTGCTGGACTTGCTGGGCCGTGATAGTGGTCAATGGCTTGGCTTCAATCCATTTGGTGAAGTAG
>Ga0214545_1011758_pt1 | contig 11898 bp, 4 predicted proteins | sample CNSS4metaG_FD_160064 | JGI IMG/M metagenome (GOLD analysis project Ga0214545, IMG submission 160064) | Root nodule microbial communities from cowpea collected in UCLA plant growth center, Los Angeles, California, USA - CNSS4 | ecosystem: Host-associated > Plants > Roots > Nodule | place: USA... | reverse complement strand
GACACGTGGCAGTTTTTTAAATTTTTTGAAAAAAAAATTAATTTTTTGAAAAAAAATTAAAAAAAAATAAAAATTTCATGGCTTGACACGTGTCCTGTACGGACACGGTGTTAACTCCAACTTAACGAAGATGACCAAATTGAACCTCTTTAGAAAATTGGGGTACCAAATTGAACATTCCTAAAGTTCGGGTACCACATTGAACTTTCCGAAAAAGTTTGGGTACCAAATGTGTATTTATACCTTTTATTAATATAAGGAAATTGAAAGAATAAAATGTATTTAAATTGTTATTGACCTCAATTTCTAGATGATGTGAGACTATTAGTGTACTAAAACAAGTTTCCAATCAATACCTATAGAGCGTCAAACGTAAATTTACGTGCGGCCTATGAAATTAGACATAAAAAACCAGATTTACGTCTGATCTTAGAGCATCAAACTAAACAATTGATAATTTATTTACAAGTTTGCTATCGGTCATTTCTTATGTCTGATTCTAGTGGGTCAGACGTAAAATCGCAGACGTAATATGTCTTTTTTGTGTTAGTGTCTCCCACGTAACACACCAATGTTTGATTCCTCAAGAACATCGATTTTCATTTTCCAAAGCACAACTATGATTTGTATTTGGAAAAAAAATTTAGTACCATATCATTGGATGGAGTCTGAATGATGGTACATTGGGCAATCATGGTAATGTGCATTATTAGGAAGAAAGTGGTGAAAGTATACGAGTGAGTTTGGTTGGAGTAGATGTAGAAGTTAGGAGAGTAGAATAATAAGTAATAGTTTTGTGCACCAAAGAAAATAATCAAATGACTGATTAAAAAGAGATTAGTTTAATGATTGTGTTTATAGTTTTTATCATTAGTATTACTGTAATTAACTGTGAATTTGTTATGCACTAAGAAGACTGTTATGTTGATAATTAGTCAGAAACTGTTTTAATATATAATTTTAAAAATAATTATCAGTCAAGTTAGTAAACTAATAAGTTTTTTCTGATGAAAATAAACTTTTATACAACTGAAAACGTAGTCTGGTTAAATAATTTAATATATATTTGTTGGATATTTTAAGTAAAAGATTATTTTAAACTAATTTATTTAATTTAAATTGTTTAGAACTATTTGTATATTAAAATTAAAAAGTTATGGAATAATTTGCTATAACCGTTCTTTATTTGAAAAATTATTTAGTGTAGATAAATTAGGAAAATAAAAGTTAACTTGAAAAACAAATATTTTTTTTTTCTAATCATACCCAAACTTTAGTTGTGTTAAAAAGGATGATTTTCTATATGTAACAATTAAAATATAAAATATTATCTACGTATTTGAAAAAAATAGTTGGTTTAAGAATATTCTTCATATTTTTGTAAAGTAATAGATGTTATCTTTTCCTCAATAATTTGAAGTTTTTGATTCGGTCTAATGACTAAAAATTGTTCCTACTAGAGATGATTATAAAGGATTTGATCCTCTTAAAAGGCTTTAATTGATCAAAGCAACATAAATTTGATAATGTCGAAACATCAACCGTCAATCCATTCGATGAAAAGTTCCATGGGTTTGAACAAGACTAATTCATTTATTTGAAAAAATTAAAATTTTATTTTAAAATAATTTATTTGGATAAAGTAATTATAAAAAAATTTAAATTTAAATAAATTTGGAAGGTATTTTAAATAAATAAAGTAGAAGAATTTTAATTGGGGAAATGGTCAAGTTTGATTGGTCTTGTTCAAATTTTTTGTGATCGGTCTACACCGAAAATTGAAATGAGTCATTCATATCAAATATCAAGTTAACTCAACTTTGAATTAAAGATAATGTTGAGTTTGTCTTAAAATAAAAAATAAATTATTTTCTCAAAAAAAAATTAAATTTAAAATATTTCAATTATATATTTTAATTTGTTAAAATTGTTGAAAATTTTCATCTACACAAAGTAAAGAAATAAAATTGGGTCAAATCTTAGATCAAGAGGTCACTTTTCTAAAGATTATGTAATATTTCAATTTTGTGTTTAGTATTTACACCATAATATTATCTAAAATATATATACAAATAAAAAAAATATAAAATTATCATTTTATAAGCTTTTATTTATAACAATATATAAAGAGAAATTTTTTTATCCAAATTTTGTTTTTTCAATTTTATCCTTAATTCTAATTTTAAAAATTAATTATTTTATAAATAATTTATCTTTAACCGTAATTTTAAAAACTTTTTTGTCTTTAATTATTATTTTAAAAATTTCTTTTGTGTACATATATTATTTTTCCAATTTTATTTATTATTTTAAAAATTAATTATTTTATAAATAATTTATCTTTAACCATTATTATAAAAATCTTTCTTATTTTTAACAGTTATTTTATTTAATAATTATTTTAAAAATTAATTATGTATTTCAAAAATAGATATTATTCATCCTGAATTTTTATGAAAATTAGAAAGATGTAATTCACATACATCACAACACATGTGTTTTCACGAATAAATAATAATTAGATTATTTAAAATAAAATAATTTAGAAACTTTAAATTTGAAAAACTTTCATCTTAAATCTATGTATATATCAGCGAAGGCATGAAATAATGTGGGATTAAAAAACGTTTGAGTATCATAACCTTACTAATACTCTTTTTTATAATTGTTGGGCAAGTTTTATGCTAGATTATTTTGAGTGGATGTATTTTTTCAAACAATATCAATTACAGATTTTTTTTTTCTAGATAACATAACTGATTCAACGTTATTTCTCAATTAACACTAGTTAGAATTTCTTAGTCATATTAAAAACACTATTTTTCAGTCATGTTGATCAAGCTTTTTTTTATTATTATTATTGCTGTTAATATGATTTATTTTTTTATTATATTGTTAAGATTTTTATTTTAAATCACTATTATTTACTATAAACGCTCTAAAATAACTCATCCACACACACGAACCCACCATAAACGTAAGACCAAGTAACAAACAGTAGAAGATAACTGAGAAACATTTGATGTGAGAAAATGAAAGTTTCCCTGCAAAAGCTATAAAAGGCATTGGAATAAAGCGAGAGTTGTTACTTCAATTCAATTCAATCTCAGATGAAGCTTCTGTGGTCGAGGTTGTGGCTTTCCAGATGCCATAAAAGTCAACGATTCCGAACAACAGACACACACGTACATGCATGCATCTCCTTCAAATTATTTATTTTGAAATATAAATTTTTTATTTTCAATTATTTATTTAAGAGCATCACCGAATTATACATTCCAAAACTCAAAATAAAATTTTTTAAAATAAAAGATAAAATTAGAATTTTTAAATACATGAAGGTGCAGAATGAAATTACGAGGGTGCAGGAAGAATTGACCTTGTCGATGACATCATGAGCCCTATATCCCTTTTACAATTTTGGGCTTTCAAGCCTATTATTATCAGGACAAGGATTAATCTGAAATAGATTCTCACATATGATAAATCAAGGTGAATAAAGATTACTTACTGACAAATATACTGTAATCAAACAATAAATCATCATACATATTACTTTTTTTATTTTTATAATAATTGTTTTAAAATTATAATCCTAATATATTCCTCATCAATATTAATAATACAACCAATTAACTATCATTAATTTATTAATTACTTCTCAAAATATCACGAGCCGTAAGATGATATTAGTCTTTGAAAGTGGACAAACAGTATGGTCCGCATCATGATAATAGTAATGAGATAACAAAAGTAGGTTTGGGTTTACATTTATTTATAAATTATGGCCCATGTATTTTGTCTCGGTCAAAAAATTAGTAAGTAGCTTCCTATTGCAGATATGGGGTAGGCTATTTAATGATAACTATAATTTCTTAATTTTATAAAATTAAAGGACGACCAAAATTTTAATTTTAGTCAATATCAAAACTACATTTAAGATCTTTCAACATTTTATTCATTAGTAAAATTTTTAATTTATCTTAATTGTGTTTTGGTATATATTTAAGTCTTGATATCACTTTTTTTTTATATTTAAATTGAGATTATTTTTCATTCTCTTTAATCTCAAAGAGTACTTTTTGTATAAAAATGTATTTCAAAAAGAGAATAAGAAAAAGATTTAGAGATACTTATTTTGTTTTATCTTCTTCTTCTAAAAGTTTAATGCAACCAACACAGTATGAAACATGAGAAGATCAAATAAGGGGAAAAATGTAAACACCTCATAAGCACACTAACCAAGCTGAATTTTCATTTTAATATAAATTAAAAAAAAAAAAAACAGTATAATTGCTGAAAATAACATTTTATTGTCTTCATTGCTCATCACACTTAACCACACATTGTCATAATGACTAGTCACTCTCATACCCCCTGCTATGATTTCAGTACATATAAAACAACTATGCTCTGTCCAAAAATCATTGGTTTTCAAAATGTGAAAAGAAAAAGAAAGTTTCAATTCTACTTTATGGCCTGAATGGGGCAAAGACAACTACTGAATTGTGTCCACCGAAACCAAAAGAGTTGGATATACCTGCAGGAAGTGAGTACACTTAAACATCAGAAACATCGAATTTTACATTATTACTCTATTCGATCCAAGAGATCATACATACCAACATTAACTTCATGCTGCTTCTTAACGTTAGGGACTGTGTCAATTGTAACACTAGGCTCCAAGTTCTGCGGAAAAGTTAGACAATTGTAATTAAAACACTGAGAATCAACAAAAAGTTACAAATGTAACATGTTTGGTTTGATTAATAGGACGAATTTGTGGTTCAGAACGTTACATCTTGGTTAATGGTTGGATGCACCCAACCAGTTGTTATGGCTTTGATAGTTGCTATGGCTTCCAAACCACCAGCAGCCCCAAGACCATGTCCAATCATTGACTGAAATTATTACAAAATATAACCATAAGCTTCAAGGTTAACAGTAGTATACAGTTAGGATTCTGAAAATGTTTTGAAGTTTAGAAAAAAAACAAAAGAAAAGAGAAGTTTCTTACCTTAGTTGCATTCATTTTTAACTCTGATGTATCCTTAAAAACCTTTTTGATTGCATTAACTTCAGCCAGATCACCAGCCAATGTTGATGTGGCATGAGCATTCACATAGTTCACCTACACATTTTAGTTTACACAAACAGTTGAACATGAGAGTCTGAACTCTGAAATGTTGTCAAAAGGAACATTCAGTGTTACATGTTTGAGTTCAGCTTTGGTACTGATTTTTCTATTCCTTACCTCTTCGGGAGAAACTCCAGCATCTTCTAAACTCTTGGTTATGCAAGATGAAACTCCTAGTCCATCAGATCTTGGATCAGTCATGTGATGAGCATCACATGTTATGGCACCTCCCAAATATTCTGCTATTATCGTGGCTCCCCTCTTCGTTGCACTCTCCAAGCTCTCCATTATCTTTTTTCCAGTGATAAAGAATCAAGTTTTCATTAGGCGAACAAAAGTCAGTTAAAACAAAAACTTGTTAAGCCATATGTTGGGTTTAAGGTTGTACCAGCACACCAGATCCTTCACCCATTACAAAGCCATCACGATCTTTGTCCCATGGTCGTGAAGCCTTCTTGGGGTGTTCATTCCTCTGAGACAAAGCCCTGCAAGCAATGAAACCCCCAACACCAGTAGGCATGATTGCAGCCTCAGTCCCACCAACCACCATGATATCTGCTTCACCTCTTCTGATGTGATTAGCAGCCGCATAAAAGCAGTAATTTGCTGTTGCACAAGCAGTGGAAATGGAATAATTTGGACCCATTAGGCCTGTGTCTATAGCCAACAAAGCAGAACCCATGTTGGTGATGGAGTAGGGAATGAAAAATGGTGTAATTTTCTTATATCCCTTCTGGATAAGAGATTCCACACCAGAAGAGAAAGCCGTTAAACCTCCCATTCCTGTTCCCACCAGAACTCCTATTCTTGTTTTGTCCATCTGATAGAAAGAAAATGAATCTGTAACTTGTTATCAATGTAACCTCCTAGTGAAAAGTAATGATTACAACAAGGACACTCTTGTTCTTCGATTAGAGTTAGATTTCATCTTGATAATCTGCATGACCTTTAATGCAAACATGTAATGTGCATGTTAACAAGAAGAAACTCTAATTCTGATCAGACATTATGACTTACAGTGTCAAGGACTTGTTGTCCAAGGTTGGCATCATCGAGTGCCCTTTTGCCTGCTACAATGCAATACCTCCAGCAATCATCAAGGCGCCGATCATTCTTGCCATCAATGTAACCTTCTGAAGAGAAATCACGTATCTGACCTCCAAATCGGACAGAGAAACTTGAGGCATCAAACCTATCTATTAGGCTTATCCCACTTTCTCCCTCAAGAAGTTTGTTGTAAAAGGTCTCAATGTCACTGCCAAAGACTGACACAAGACCCATTCCTGTTATAACTACCCTCTTTTTTGGATCCTTTTCTCTCTTTGGTGCTGCAACGCTTGAGGAAGCCATGGCCTTGATTGTCCTGCATCTTGGAGCTGCAAGTGCAATTGTGAAGCTTAAATTAACAATTAAGGATAAGATAAAACACATTCTAGGTTACATCCTAATATCTAATACGTTACCAATCACATATCTAGGTATTCTGAAGTGGGTAATTCAGTTTTTAGAAGAATAAAGTAAGTGATTTGATGAAAGAGTCCACCTTTATTCTTGGGTGCTTTCCTAATAAATTATGATTACTTGATATAAGGTATAACCATAGTGACATTAACGACATCAAATAGTGAATATTGGTATGACAACCAGTTGAAGTACTGCTTCATACAGAACAAAAACAAGTTGCTAGACACACCTAAGTGAACATTATTATAGTTGATTTGCATATTTAAGAAATTCCATAATCCAAATTCTATTGGTGATAAAGTGAAAGTAAAGAAAGTGCAAAACCATTTAAACAGGGAATCGGGTTTGGTGCATGTACACATCCATGCAATCTCTGTGTTAGATGAAGATTTGACAGTTCAAATTTGGAATGCATATTTTAAGTCTGATTTCCTATGATACATCCGATCTTGATCCAACAATTAGAATCAGTATGCTTTAAATTCTCCGATTATCAATACAACAAAAAGAGAACACAGAAAAACTCTGATGATAAATTATCTGCATTTGAGATTCTAATTTTTATGCAGAGCCCTTTACAACACACACCTCTGCAAGAACATCACATGAAGTGAAAGTGAAAACGATTTAAACAAACAGTAACTGAAACCCAAGAAACAAGTACAGGATCAGTGCAAGTAGTTGGTAGTAAAAGTTCAAGGATCTTACATGAAGAAGCTGAAATGTAGTGGCTTGGACTAGTTGTAAGTGAAGAAGGAATTTGCGTTCTCTGTGGCAACCTAAGCCCCTCATAATGAACCACAGAGTTCTTCCTATTGTTTTCTGAGACACTGTTTCTGAGCAATGTTCCTAAAGGACATGTTCCAGCAATGGTCGCCATCTCTTTCTCTCTCTGTTTCTCTGTGTGTGTTGAGTTTTAAAGTAAAGGAAGGAACTTTGGATTGTCAGGGGGAGAAAGAGCAAATGGGGAAGAAAAAAAAATTAAAGTAAAACAAAAGAAGCATTGTCCAACGTTTGGTTTGGTAAGTCCGCCATTGTTGTGTGTGTGTGTATGTAACCAATGGGTTTGGCGAAAAAAACAGTGAAAGTTTCCGAAATGTTGTGTTCTCTTGCACTCTCTTTTAATCGCTTAACTACCTAAACAACCCCATTGGACCTTCAATAAAGAAAAATGGTCGTCCATGGCACTTTTGTTGGTGGATCTTTATTGTCCTAACTACTCATGCGGCTTCGGTTTAGGTGAACCCTCAGAATTCAGACCTTTCTGGAATCAAACTTCAATACTTTCTTTCTTCTCTCTTTTTTTATTTTGGTGTCAATGTAACTTCAATACTTACTACATATAATAACTCCTCAACACATGTAATTTGATACTCTGTTATAATAGTGTTAGTCGCTACTTATAATACTCTGTTATTTAACTCATTAAATTAAGAAAAATAATTGATTTACTCGATTGGCAGCCGTAAATATGTTTATGTTTGTATGTTTTTATATTATTCTTACGTTTAATTCTTATTTATTTTTAATTGTTTGCTAGTATAATTTTTCTCTCTTTAGTTAAAAATAATTATCACAAAAGCACTATAGATTAAATCTAATAAACAGTAAATAAATGTCATTTTTAACTTTTAATTTGGATTTTGTAAATAAGAAAGAAAGTCCATATCGTGAAAGTAAATAAATGTTAAATGTGTTATTAATTATATTTTATGTTTTTATATTTGATTATTTATTTGAATATTTTTATTTTTTTTTCACATAAAAATGATCGTGTCTCAATTTCAATTGTTCAATTGCGTATATACTTTTTTTAGCAGGTAATATAAAAATTGTCTTTTTATGATCTTTGATCTTTTTTAATTGAATATTTTTATTTTTTTAAAACAACTTTTATTATCTCTAAATAATTTGGCTAATTTAATATGAATTTTTTTTAGATATTCAAAGTATTTTTCATTTTATTATTGAATTAATTATATATATATATATATATATATTCAATTTCGTTTAATAATTTATCAAATTATTTATGAAATAAACATTTGATTTTTCTAATATTTTTATTTGTTTTAATTTTAATTGTGTATAATATTTTTTATGATTTTTATATAATTATTTTTATTTTATAATTCATTATTATAAGTTTAATTTTATCATCACAAAAATATAAAAGTATTTTATTTATTATAATATGATAATTTAATATTATTGTTGTTTAGTATCATTCCACATTTATCGAATTTGAAAAGATAATATATATATATATATATATATATATATATATATATTTTATAACTAAAATATTATTAATTTAATATTTGTTGTTATTTATTTCATTTTATTTGATGAGTTATATTATAATTTTTATTAGTATGTAAAAAAATTTAGTTACAATTTATAAAGAATAACTAAAGGTTACATTTCAAATGTTTTTAAACTTGAGTATTTGATTTTTTTTTATAATTCTTAATATTTCTTTTGTTTTGATTTTATGAATTTTTTTAGGTTAATAAATGTTTGGGTTGATATCTAATTTGCTATTCTAATTCTGAAACATATAAAATTATAGTTTATTCATAAATATTTGATATTAAAAAATGTTAAATGTTTTTATTACTGTTAATTTATTATATAAAAGATAATTAATTAATATTAAAATATTACTAAAAATAGATAAAAATACGGGTACAATATATTGATTTTTTATAAATATGAATGATAAAGTATCTTGAACCCGATTGACCAGTCCACTAGCCTACTAAAACAGGATGTGTGCCGAGTTGAAATTTTTAACCTGTCAATTCTAATTCTATTTGGTCCGCCCATCTAGCTCATTAAACTGGTAGGTCAACCCACTCCTAATTTACTAATTTTTTTTTTTAAATTAATAATTATTAAAATGAATATTTTTTCTGTATTATATTTTCTTAAAGAAATAAATATAAAAATATTATTATAATTTAAACCATTAACATTTAAAAATTACATTTTAATTTGTAGTTATAATATAATAATTTAACATTTAAATATAATAATTATTTTAATTTATTCAATTAAAAATATTAATTGATGAATTAAAAATTTAAAAGATATTTACATAATTAAATATATTATAAATATTTAATTTTATATATATATATATATATATATATATATATATATAAACAAATTTTATAAATAAACATTTGAAAAAAAAAGTGAATGACCGATCAAATAGTATAATGGGTTGGTCGGATGTGACCATTTTTTTTTTTGTAAACCAAAGACGAGGAAGTCAAAATGAACATGTTTTGCTATCCTTACCGGTCAACAAAGAAATAAAAATTTTATATTTTTTAAATTGAAGTGTGAGTACGAGATGAATTATTTCTTTAAAAATTAATATATAATAATGAAATTCATCGGTGTACTATTTGATTGTTATCCCTAGTCCCGTCTTATCCCGATTTATACATTTTTCAAATTTTAAATTCAAATAATAATGTGATGGATAATTTATCATAACTCAGTTATTAATTCACCGTTTGGACCAAATAAACAGATAAGGAATGAATGTATACGTAATGAAAAAATAATATTTTATTCTAGTGCCATTGAAGTAATTTATATTTAAGTATTTAACACATGAAGTTATACTGAAATAACTTGATATCTCTCCCTCTTTATATATATCCCACCATTAATAGCTTAAATGAGTTAAAAAAGAAGAAAACAAATAGGAAAAGGAAAATTGAAGTTTAATGAGATGCAACTTCTATTGACCTGATGAAAAAGCAACATTAAGATCATCAATATTCCGTTATAAGATTCAAACATGTGTTATGACCTTACATTCTCAGCTGAAAAAATAATATTAAAATAAACTTTCAAATAGTAAAACTAATAAACTAAAAAAAAAACGTAAAATAGAACTTGAATATATTGTTAATTAAGGAAGAGTTTGATGAGCCAAGCGTCTAAAACACTGCTAATTTCAATTTAAAACGTGTCCTTACTCCAAAACAAGATATATCAATATTACAAGTAAAACTTTATAAAGTAAGTGTGTATATATGAAGCATAGAATAGAAATTTTCACCTCAATGCACTATAAAACAAATGTGGCTGTCGTATTACATTTAAAATATATTTTCTGTATAGATTTTGGAAATAATGCGTATTAAATTTGAACTTAAATCCTCCTTTAGTTTCAATGCATATTTAATTATAGTTTTTATCATTTAAAACTGTAAAATTAAGTAATTTTTAGTGTATGTTAATATGTCATTTCATTACTAATTAGAAAAATTATACAGCTATAAGTGATAATTGTGACAATTATTTATTTGCAGAGTTTAACAATGCATTTTAATGCATGTTGCTATAGTAAATATATTACATGTTTTTAACATTTAGGTGATACATTAACACTGTATTAAAATTGTGTACTTTTTAAAAATCGGAAGCTAAATTTGTATTAAAATTTTATTGAGACTAAAATTGTACATTTACAAAATGGTAAATGAACTTAAGGCTAAATTTAGATTCAGGATAAACATCAATATAGCAAATGAACTAATAGTATAGTTTATAAAGTATGTAATCTTTCTAAATGGTTATTAAATTTATAAAATTATATATCAGAAAATCTAACTAAACTAATTGAAGAATACGTGCATTGTTGTATGAATAAACAAAAGTGAAATTATGTAATTAGTTCTTAAAGCATTGAACATCGATCAATTTAATTCATAACTTCATATATATTTTTAACATTAAGAGACTAATTTGAATAATTTTTCAAAACTCAAGAAACCATGCAATGTAATATGTTATTTTTTAATATTCTAAGGATTAGTTGTATAATTTCATTGGTTTAATTTAATGCAAATTTACTTTTTACATTAACAATGAGTCTTGTCCTAATCTTTGCTCCAGGTGCACTATGAACTAATCACATTAATAAGGTGTTCATATGAAATAACGAAGTTCAATTGTTTTGTTGGGTTTTTTTTTTCTTTCTTATTCATCCAGGCCCATAAATTTAGTAAAATTTCAAATTTTCATGAGAGTTTGTTCTCATCTCTCCAATGTTAAGTTCACACCCCACAAAATTTTAAGAAATACCAAAAGTATTATTAGCTATGTTTTCCATAAAAGTTTTTTTTTTAGCAAAAAGTGAAAATCTGTTTTTTTTTTTTTTAAGTTTGAAAAAGTAAAGCTTTACTTTAAATATAAATAATTGAGATGAGCTTTTTTTTTTTTCATATTCAATTACAATACTGACATTAATTAATTTAGTCTTTGTTTCCCAA
>Ga0214545_1011756_pt1 | contig 11900 bp, 10 predicted proteins | sample CNSS4metaG_FD_160064 | JGI IMG/M metagenome (GOLD analysis project Ga0214545, IMG submission 160064) | Root nodule microbial communities from cowpea collected in UCLA plant growth center, Los Angeles, California, USA - CNSS4 | ecosystem: Host-associated > Plants > Roots > Nodule | place: USA... | reverse complement strand
TCTATTTTCTCCTTCAGCCTATGTTGATCCTTACTGGCTTGTCTTGGTGTCATAAATTTCAACTTCATTTCATGTCCCTCATGCCTCAAATAAAGGGAACGTTCATCAAGATTGAGTGTTTTAAAATTAAGCCATGCCCATCTCAAAACAAGATGACAAGAGTTCAAGGGAGTAATATCAAATAATACTTCTTTCACACATTGTCCTGTACTGAATGTGATCCTCGCTTGATTCGAATGAAAGCTTGTTGGTAACTGGAGTTTCTCCATCAATCTTTGGCTTACAACATTGTTGTTACTTTCGTAAACGAATGCAACTAAACATGGGTGGCCTTCGATTAAACACCTTGTTTCCCTACTACCTTTTCCATAATCATTTTCTTTACTTCCTTTTATTTTTCTTCAATTTCCATTTCTTCTGTGGTTTATATTTCTTCTTTTTCTATTCTTTCTTTTTCTATTTTCTCCTTCAACGTATGTTGATCCTTCTTGGCTTGTCTTGGTGTCATAAATTTCAACTTCATTTCATGTCCCTCAAGCCTCAAATAAAGGGAACGTTCATCAAGATTGAGTGTTTTAAAATAAACCCATGCCCATCTCAAAACAAGATGACAAGAGTTCGTGGGAGCAATATCACATAATACTTCTGTCACACATTGTCCTATACTGAATTTGATCCTCGCTTGATTCGGATAAAAGCTTGTTGGTAACTGGAGTTTCTCCACTGTCCCAACCATACCCAAGTAGACGGCCCCCAAAAAGTACAATGGCCGCCTACTACGCAGAAACGCCTTCGTACAGAACCAGACGGCCCCCAAAGAGCCCAATGGCTGCCTACCACGCAAGAACCCCCCCATATGGAGAACACGGCCCCCGCCTAGGTCCACACCCCCTGTTAAACAACACGGCCTACAAACCCAAACCCGAGGGCCGGTTACCACGCGAAAGGCACCTTTACAAAAGAAAGCCACCCTCGACGCATTTCATGGCCGAGTACCGGACACCGCCAACATCTGAAGGACCCCTTGGTAAATTCTCCCCTTTTACACTGGATCCAAGAATGGCTAAAAAAGGAATATTAGGCCAGAAAGCCCATTCCAGGTAGGACCCACAGGTAAAAAGGTATAAATAGCACACTGTTTCATGCATTCATTACGCATTAATTATTCTCTGAAACCCTGACATCACCAGTGCTGACTTAGGCATCGGAGTGTCTTTTGCAGGTTCCTTGTGCCGCCTTCAGGCCCCCCTTTTAACAAGAGAAGACCGACCCCGGGAAGACGTACAAGACCCTTGGCTGATTTGTGGACTACAGACCTCGATCCCACAAGAACAATTAGCGCCCATCGTGGGGCCCGAAGAGTATTTCACAAATCCAAGGTGAACCCCAGAAGCAATATGGTATCCACGCGAAGCAGAACAGCAGATGTCCCCCCTTTGGTGCCGATTGTGGAAGTTGGCGACCTCGGCCCCGCCTCGGAGATATCGCGCATCCTGGAAGCTCAAGCCAGGATGCAGCAGGAGTTCGCGGAATACAAGAAGAGGAATGCAGATGAGATGGAAGAACTAAGGGAAGAAAACTCCCGCCTTAGGCAGAGAATTGAGACAGACAAGGCGGCTGGGGAGCCGAACCACCCCCATTCGAGGATGGGGGCCCCTCCTCAGTCGAGGAATGACCCCCCTCCCTATTCAAGACTCGACGTCCATCCTACTGAGGACGAGAGTGAATACAGGCCCACCGCTCCAACCTTGGGCGGCAACTACAACTCCTTCGCCTCCAGAAGAAATCGCCGCCACCCCTTCGTGGACGGGATAACGGAGACACCTTTACCCCATAAGTGGAAAGCACCAACAGTCACCTACGACGGGACCACCGATCCGGACGAATTTGTGTCCATTTATACCAACCATGTAAATGTATACTCCACTAATGACGCGGTGCTATGCAAATCATTCTCAGTATCCCTCAGGGGGTCAGCTCTGGAATGGTTCATGAGCCTCCCCCCCTACACTATCGACTCCTTCACCACGCTCACCACTACCTTCACCACCCAATTTGATACAAGCAGACGACATGATCTAACCACAATCGCCCTCCTCAACCTAAGGCAAGAAGAAGGAGAACCCCTACGAGTTTTCATTGATAGGTTCGGGGCCATCACCATGAAGATCAAGGACCTCACCCCTAACCTCATCCTGATGTACATGATGACCTCTCTCAGGCCGGGACCCTTCGCCGACAAGCTGGCTATGCGCCCCCCCTGAGTATGCAGGAGCTTCGCAAGAGAGCGGCCATGTTTATAAGGGTTGAAGACATGAGACGTTACCAGAACAACGCCCAGCCCGCCCCAGCGCGGGCAGAAACCAAGAGGACCAACAAAGAGCCCATCCCACGGGACCATAACCGTCCCTCAGAATGCAGACCAGCAAAATTCTCGAATTATGCCCCCCTCAACGCACCCCGGTCACGCATACTCGATGAAGTCCTGCAAGCAGATCTCCTCCCCCACCCAGGAAGTATCACAACCCACCCAACGCAGATTTGAACAAGTATTGTCATTACCACCGCAACAATGGCCACACCACCGACGAATGCGACACCCTGCGAGACAAAATAGAGGAACTCATCCGAGCCGGACATCTAAGACACTATATAAGAGAAATCGGGGCAGGTCCCCCCAGACCCCGCTACGACAGGAACGATAACAGGCGAGCCGAGCGACGCAATGGCCAAAGAACCGAGCGTAGAGAACCCAAGAGAGAGCCAGCCAGAGCACAGAACGCAGAACAAAGGGAACCGCCGCAGCCGCAATCGCGACGAACAGATGACAGACCCCCCCTACGAGGAACGATCAACACAATATCAGGGGGATTCGCAGGAGGAGGGAGGTCCTCCTCATCGAGAAAGAGGCACCTGAGAGCCGTCCAGCAAATACACGTAGTATCCAACCGAACGCAAAGAAGAATGCCGCCCATCACTTTCTCAGACTCCGATTTCCAGGGAACCGACCCCAACCAAGACGACCCCATGGTCATAACTGTGGAAGTCGAGAACTTCGCAGTAAAGAAGGTTCTCGTTGATCAAGGAAGCTCCGTAGAGATCTTGTATTGGAAAACATTCAACAAGATGCAAATACCCCTCGCTGATCTAACCCCTCACAATGAGCCCATATACGGATTCTCAGGTGAGAGAGTCCCCACCAAAGGGTACATCGACCTTCACACAACGTTTGGAGAGGGAAGACAAACCAAAACCATTCCCATTCGCTACTTGGTCGTCGACGCCCACACGTCCTACAACATCCTCCTTGGCCGCCAATCCATCAACGCGCTGGGTGCCATAGTATCCACCCCGCACCTTGTAATGAAGTTTCCATCCCCGGAGGGTGACATCATCACAGTACATGGCGACCAACGTGTAGCCAGAGAATGCTACATGGCAAGCCTGAAACTCCCACTCCCACCCCTGACAACCCATAACGTTGAACAATCCCAAGCCCGCACCACCCTGAACGGCGATGACTTAGACCCCAGAATAAACGCCGAAGCACGCCTCGAACCCGTGGGGGGAAACAAGGCAACTTCCACTCGAACAACAAGGCCACTTCCTCCAAGTGGGAGCTTCCCTTCCCGAAGGAGAGGAAGGCCACATCGAGCAAGTGCTTAGACAAATTGCTGACCTCTTCGCCTGGTCGGCAGCCGATCTCCCCGGTGTTCACCCTAGGATAGCCGCCCACCGGCTATCTATTTTCCCAAATGCAAAACCCATCTCACAGAAAAAAAGGAAGCTTGGAGAAAGTAGGAGGCAACGTGGTGCTAAAACAGGTCGGCTTTGTCGGTGAAGCCCAATAAACGACCTGGCTCGCCAACGTGGTGCTAGTCAAGAAACCCAATGGGAACTGGCGCATGTGTGTAGACTACACAGACCTGAACAAGGCCTGCCCCCGGGATGCCTACCCATTGCCCAGCATAGACAGGCTCGTCGATGGGGCCGCGGGGCATGCCATACTGAGCTTCCTAGACGCTTATTCCGGCTACAACCAAATACCCATGGCTAATGAAGAAAAAATCAAAACCGCATTCATAACCGAGGAGGCCAACCTTTACTACAAAGTCATGCCCTTTGGTCTCAAAAACGTCGGCTCTACATACCAACGCCTGATGGATAGAGTCTTCCAGCCACTCCTGGGCAAGACGGTAGAGGTATATGTCGATGACATCATCGTCAAGTCCCCCAACGCGCAACAGCACTCCGCGGACCTAGCGCAAGTCTTCAAAGCCTTGCGCACATACAACATCAGAGTCAACCCCGAAAAATGCACATTCGGAGTAGATGGCGGAAAGTTTCTGGGCTTCATGCTCACACAGCGAAAGATCGAGGCCAACCCCGAAAAATGTCAAGCCATCATCGACATGAGAAGCCCCGCGAATACCAAAGAGGTGCAGCGCCTAGTGGGCAGACTAACCGCCATCTCGCGTTTCCTCCCGAAGCTGGCGGACAAAACCAAACCAATGATCCAACTCCTGAAAAAGTCGATAAAGTTTACCTGGGACGACACCTGCGAGCAAAATTTCAACACTTTGAAGCAACTTCTCACCACCCCCCGGTCCTGACCAAACCAAACCTTTCCCTCCCCCTTATAATGTACATAGCCGCGTCAACAAACGCCGTCAGCTCCGCGCTCGTCCAAGAAAGGGACAACACCCAACATCCAATATACTTTACAAGCCGCATCCTCCAAGACCCAGAAACACGATATCAAATGGTGGAGAAGGTAGCCCTTGCAATCATCACAGCAGCACGTCGTCTGCGACCATACTTCCAATCACACACGATCATCATCAGAACAGACCATCCCATACAAAAAATCTTGCAAAAACCCGATTTAGCAGGTCGGCTATCCTCTTGGGCCATCGAACTGTTAGAATTCACTATCCAATACGAACCGCATGGACCTATTCAAGCACAGTGCCTAACAGACTTTGCCAACGACCTTCAAGAGCAAGCCCCCCATGACAACTGGTGGACCATGCACGTAGACGGCTCCTCAAACCCGCTGGGAGCCGGCGCCAGAATAGTACTAGAAGGACCCAGCAACGTCCTCATAGAACAATCTCTATGTTTCACCTTCAAAACATCCAACAATCAAGCTGAGTACGAGACCATCATCGCCGGCCTCAACTTAGCACGAGACGTCAGCGCGCGTAAACTCTTATGCAAGACAGACTCAAAGCTAATCGTAGGACACCTCAATGGTGACTACCAAATCAAAGATCCCACCCTCGCACAATACTACCACATGGTAGTATCCCTGACCGAACACTTCGACATTTTCCAAATTCAACACGTCCCACGAAGCGACAATACCCGGGCAGACATTCTCTCAAAGCTCGCTAGTACCAAAAAGAAGGGTCGTTACAAGTCACTCCTCCAGCACACCCTAGCTACACCCTCCATTGACCAGCAAAACCAGTGCTTAAGCATTACTACTACTAACACCTGGATGGAACCTTTCATCAAATACTTAGAAGCAGGAGTCACCCCGCCGAACGAAGAAAAAGGATGGGTCCGGAAAGCGGCGCGATACACCCTAATTGGGGGCGAACTATTCAGAAGGGGCTTCAGCAAGCCCTTGCTCAAGTGCATAACCAGAGAAAAAGCCAACTATGTCATACAAGAGATACACCAAGGCATCTGCGGCTACCACTCAGGACCCAAAACCATGGCTGCTAGGATATTACGCGCCGGTTACTACTGGCCCACAATGGAAGAAGACTGTACCACATACGTCCAAAAATGTGTTCAATGCCAAAAACACGGACCGATAACACACATGCACCAGGAAGAATTACACCACGTCTCCTCACCATGTCCATTTTCAAAATGGGGAATGGACATAATCGGCCCCTTTGCACCAGGGAAAGGACAGGTCAAGTTCCTTCTTGTCGCGGTCGACTACTTCTCCAAGTGGATCGAAGCAGAACCATTAGCCACCATCACGGCCAACCAAGTCCAACGCTTCATTTGGAAAAACATCATCTGCCGCTACGGAATCCCCCACACAATCATAACCGACAACGGTCGCCAGTTCATAGATAAGGGCCTCGCCGACTTCTACCGCAACCTGATCATCACCCACATAACAAGCTCCGTCGAACACCCTCAAACCAACGGCCAAGCTGAGGCCACCAACAAGATCATCCTTGGGCAATTAAGGAAACGCTTAGATGGAGTCAAAGGCAAATGGCCAGAAGAATTGCTCGAAGTACTATGGGCGTATAGGTGCACCCCCCAATCTTCGACCCACGAAGCACCATATACTCTAGTGTACGGAACAGACGCCGTCATTCCGGTAGAAATCGGGGAATCCTCAATCCGACAACAACACCACGACACCCAGTTAAACGCCGACTGCATGGCTACACACCTCGACCTTCTTTCGAGACAAGAGAAAAGGCACGAATCCGGGACTTAGCGACCAAATTGAGGGCAGCAAGAAGATACAATTCTAAGCTGAAACCGCGTTCTTTTCACAAAGGGGATCTCGTGTGGAGAATGGCCAGCAAAGCCCGCAAGCACGAAGGCAAGTTCTCACCCAACTGGGAAGGACCTTTTCGAGTACTTAAAGAGGTCGGCAAGGGAGCCTATCGCCTGGAAAAACTATCCGGAGAGCCGCTTCCCAACACTTGGAACTTCTCCCACCTCAAATTTTATTTCAGTTGAACCATACTTGTAACCTGATGCACTCTTTCCTACCCCAGCATTTTTTCCCTAAGGAGGGTTTTAGCCGGGAAGGTTTTAATGAGGCATCCCCTATCAATGAAATACAAGTTTATGCATATCTTATTCACAGCAACTCCCAGCCATTACTCTAAGTGCTGCTGGTCGAACGAATTAACTCCCAGCCACTACTCTAAGTGCCGCTGGTCAAACAAACTAACTCCCAACCACTACTCTAAGTGCCGCTGGTCGAACAAACTAACTCCCAGCCACTACTCTAAGTGCCACTGGTCGAACAAACTAAATCCCAACCACTACTCTAAGTGTCGCTGGTCGAACAAACTAACTCCCAGCCACTACTCTAAGTGTCGCTGGTCGAACAAACTAACTCCCAGCCACTACTCTAAGTGCCGCTGGTCGAACAAACTGTCGAACAAACTAACTCCCAACCACTACTCTAAGTGTCGCTGGTCGAACAAACTAACTCCCAGCCACTACTCTAAGTGTCGTTGGTCGAACAAACTAACTCCCAGCCACTACTCTAAGTGCCGCTGGTCGAACAAACTAACTCCCATCCACTACTCTAAGTGCCGCTGGTCGAACAAACTAACTCCCAGCCCCTACTCTAAGTGCCATTGGTCGAGCGAACTAATTCCCAACCGTTATTCCTGAGAGCCGCTAGTCGACCTCAACAACTATTCCTAGCCAATACTCCAAGTCCTATACCGCTAAGCGAAAAACGGTAAACAATCCTACCCGCCAGTCCAAAGTACCGCCAGTCAATGACCGCAACCATGGCCGGTCGCTAACGCAAGCACCGCGTGATTTAACAAACACGCCAATCAATCAAAAAAGCGCATGTCACCACACTTTGAAATTAAATTTACTATGACTAACTAACACAACCAGATTCTAGAACAAAATATACGTTAATGATAACACGGCCATTTCCATAAATTGCGAAAATATACATTACAATGATAATATTCCGGTCCCCAGGATTCCATGCAGGCACATTCGCCCTAAAAGCAAACCGGCAACACGCCGACAAAACAAATTATAATCCGTCCCCATGAGCGTACAAAAAACAAACAAAACAAGTTCCGGCGTCCTCGCCCCCAATATCTACACTAATGTTACTCTTCAGCTTCGTCCACCTCCTCACCCGCCGCGTCCTCTTCCGCGCCCTCGGCTTCCTCATCGGCAACCTCCACCTGCCCCACCACCCCATCAACCGTGGTGGCTGCTGGAGTCGTCATCACGGTATCCTCATTTGCAATGGTGGCCGCCTCCTTCTCAGCCTTGAGCCGGCTAATCTCCGCAACATCCAACATGCGATCATTATACACATCCAGATTTACGTTAAAGCAGCAGTCCGTCACAGACACTTCCCGGTACAAGAACTCGGCTTGCCTCAAGGCCTTCTGGAAACCATTAACGTGTTCATTATACACGGCCTGCTGAAGACAAAACACTTCGCTAGCAGCTTCCTCAGCAGCAGCGTCTTTGGCGGCATTCACCCCATCCAACTCCACCTGCTTAGCCTTCAATTTTTTCTCCAAACCCACAACACTCCCCTTCAATTTCTTCACCTCAGCCTCCAACTTCATCTTCTCATCCGCCCACGCCACTTGCTCGCGATCCCTTTGGACCTTCAATGCAGCAACCTCCTCGGCCAATTTTTTCTTATCACCCGCAGCCAGCTCCTCCTGCAGCAAAGTCGCCACCCGCCGACTCAACACCATACTGCACGCCAAATACTCACTCATAGCCCGCATAGTCAACCCCGGATCAGCAGCCTCCACAACCGCCACCTCCTCGTCACTCAACTTGAGCTCCACCCCCTTCCTCATTTGAATCTTCGTTTTCTCAAAGCCGCCAAGATCAGGATTGCTCGACCCACTCGACCCAACACCCCCAGTCTTCGCAAGAGCCCTCAACCTCTTGCGGTCCTTCCCAACCCCCTTCATCTTAGAAGGAGTCGGTCTCTTGGCAACAGGAGGTCGGTAAGTATCCACAACCGGACCCGCGAGATTCGGAGCCTGCGACTGCCCTTCCCCCTTCGCGGCATTCACCATCTGGTCTCTAATCTTGGCAAACAGGTCCACTTCTCCACCAACCTTTCTCGCGTGGTGAGCCATCACACCTGCACAAAACCAAAATTTTCAGATTAGTCCAACACAGAACCTGCAACACTATCAAAACATACCGCATAAGTCGTGACCAGGATTGCCCGTCAAATAGCAGCAAACAACCCATTTCCCCGGTACCCTAACTGGCAACATCTCCAACACCTCCACCACTCTTCGGCTATCCACGTCCAAGGCCTCCTTAGCCAACGCATCCCTACGCGCCGGCGCACTCGTCCAATAGAAGGGAAATTTGGGCCGCCTCCCATCATCATAATATAACAACCTCCCGGCAGGCAACACCCGCACTCGAAAGAACCCATCCTTAAATTTCTTAAACGACTGTGTGAAGCCATCTAACAAGCTAATCTTCGCCCTACCAATGAAAGACACCAATGACAGCGGATCCCTTGGACGCGTGACGTAAAAGTACAAAAAACTCTCGGGAGTCCGCGTCAAATAAAGCGCCTTACAAATCAGTCGGAAAGCTTGCAAACTCCCCCAGCTGTTAGGATGCAACTGCATCGGCGCAACATTTAATAACCGCAGAACCCCCATCGTGAACTCGTCCAACGGCAACAGAACATGAAGCTTTGTGAACATACACGCGTACATATAAAAAAAATCACCTTCCAACCCCTCGCGACCATGGCACACAGCCTCCACAGCACTCACCCTCTCGATAGCCACCATATCAAGATCTGCCCCCCTTTCAAACAGATAGATGTTGTTCATCCAAGATCTAAGCAACCTAGACCAACGATACTTCGAAGAGCACAACCTCACACCCTCAGCCACCTACTCGTACCCACCCCTTCTCAGCCAGAGCGACTCCGCATGCTCATTAGCCGGATCTTCGCGCACCTCCCGCTCAACTTCAACATGCAACGTCTCTAATGAACTCAAGAACTCTAATCGTAGTCCACCAAAACTCGCCCCCGAATCACCGCAATTCAAACCACTAGAAGACGTAGTCGACATACCTCAAAGTCGGTCAAATAGAAGACGGCAAACGAACACCAACAAACGCCCAGGCAGCAGCACATCAAGCACAACGAAACTAGGAACTAAGGACAACGAAAAATGACAAGTGAATCCACTTCTATTTAAAGAACTTAGCCAAAACCCTTCACCTCCCACCAAAACCCCCCCAAAGCCCAAGGCCCAACCACCAAAAATCGGCTCAAAAAACCAACTCTGACACCAACCAAGCTAACCAACAGTCACGTCTGTTCACCTCACCTAACCCCTGACCAAATGTCAGATCAAACAGTGCCACCCCTTAACACCTCGTAAAAGATACCGGCCCAACTATCACAATGGCGGCTAACAACTACAGACAACGGCACATTACCCCATTCATACAGTCTACACGTCACTTCTTGCCTCTAGACTGGGAGGCCGGTATGCTCACATGGTACACGGCCAAAGACCACAAATGAAATTTGCAAAATAGTCTACACGTCACTTCTTGCCTCTAGACTGGGAGGTCGGTATGCTCACATGGTACACGGCCAAAGACCACAAATGAAATTTGCAAAATAGTCTACACGTCACTTCTTGCCTCTAGACTGGGAGGTCGGTATGCTCACATGGTACACGGCCAAAGACCACAAATGAAATTTGCAAAATAGTCTACACGTCACTTCTTGCTTCTAGACTGGGAGGTTGATGTCCCAACAATACCCAAGTAGACGGCCCCCAGAAAGCACAATGGCCGCCTACTATGCAGAAACGCCTTCGCACAGAACCAGACGGCCCCCAGAGAGCTCAATGGCCGCCTACCACGCAAGAACCCCCCCATATGGAGAACACGGCCCCCGCCTAGCTCCACACCCCCTGTTAAACCACACGGCCTACACACCCAAACCCGAGGGCCGGTTACCACGCGAAAGGCACCTTTACAAAAGAAAGCCACCCTCGACGCATTTCATGGCCGAGTACCAGACACCGCCAACATCTGAAGGACCCCTTGGTAAATTATCCCCTTTTACACTAGATCCAAGAATGGCTAAAAAAGGAATATTGGGCCAGAAAGCCCATTCCAGGTAGGACCCACGGGTAAAAAGGTATAAATAGCACACTGTTCCATGCATTCATTACGCATTAATTATTCTCTGAAACCCTGACATCACCAGTGCTGACTTAGGCATCGGAGTGTCTTTTGCAGGTCCCCTGCGCCGCCCTCAGGCCCCCCTTTCAACAAGAGAAGACCGACCCCGGGAAGACGTACAAGACCCTTGGCTGATTTGTGGACTACAGACCTCGGTCCCATAAGAACATCCACCAATCTTTGACTTACAACATTGTTGTTGCTTTCGTAAACAAATGCAACTAAACATGGATGGCCTTCGATTAAACACCCTAGTTCTCTACTACCTTTTTGATAATCATTTTCTTTACTTCCTTTTCTTTTGCTTCAATTTCCATTCCTTCTGCAGTTTATATTTCTTCTTTTTCAATTCTTTCTTTTTCTATTTTCTCCTTCAATGTATGATGATCCTTCTTGGCTTGTCTTTGTGTCATAAATTTCAACTTCATTTCATGTCCCTCATGCCTCAAATAAAGGGAACGTTCATCAAGATTGAGTGTTTTAAAATTAAGCCATGCCCATCTCAAAACAAGATGACAAGAGTTCAAGGGAGTAATATCACATAATACTTCTTTCACACATTGTCCTGTACTGAATGTGATCCTCGCTTGATTCGAATGAAAGCTTGTTGGTAACTGGAGTTTCTTCATTAATCTTTGGCTTACAACATTGTTGTTGCTTTTGTAAACGATCGCAACTAAACATGGGTGGCCTTCGATTAAACACCTTGTTTCTCTACTACCTTTTCCATAACCATTTTCTTTACTTCCTTTTCTTTTTCTTCAATTTCCATTCCTTCTGTAGTTTATATTTCCTCTTTTTCTATTCTTTGTTTTTCTATTTTCTCCTTCAACGTATGTTGATCCTTCTTGGCTTGTCTTGGTGTCATAAATTTCAACTTCATTTCATGTCCCTCATGCCTCAAATAAAGGGAACGTTCATCAAGATTGAGTGTTTTA
>Ga0214545_1011749_pt1 | contig 11909 bp, 7 predicted proteins | sample CNSS4metaG_FD_160064 | JGI IMG/M metagenome (GOLD analysis project Ga0214545, IMG submission 160064) | Root nodule microbial communities from cowpea collected in UCLA plant growth center, Los Angeles, California, USA - CNSS4 | ecosystem: Host-associated > Plants > Roots > Nodule | place: USA... | reverse complement strand
AAAGAGGGAAAGACAGATCATGAACCCATGGTCTGTAAATAAATAATGAAAGAAAGTATTTGATACAATGAGAATTACATTTCAAAAGTTTTTTATAAAGCAATTTTATGTTTTAACTAAAAATATTGGTGTAAATAAAAAATAAAAAATATCAAATTATAAGATTGTTAAAATACAAAAAAGTTATATAATTATTTATTTTATTTAAAAAAAACTACATGAATAATAACAGTTTTATGTGTCATTGGATATGGTTTTGCAAAAATTACATCATTTTTAACTATCATTATTTTTTTTAAATGTTATTTTATAACGTGTATAAAATGGTGAGTGTTGCGACATTTTGTTTAAAATCCTCGTATTATGCTTTATGGCGTCAAATTTTATGACATTTTTCATTTGTTTATGTGTTATTGTTGATTGATTATTTTATAAAATACAATAAAAGGGAAAGAGCGTATGTGTTATTGTTAATTGATTATTTTATAAAATGCAATAAAAAGGAAAGAGCGTACCTTAATTTTATTTAACTGATTCGATAAATAATACTTCACATGAATGCGTTTTTGATTGTTTTAACAAATTAATAATCTCCACCAAACATCGATAATAACTCAAAATGTAAATTTTGATTTTTCCATTTTGTATCTTCTCGATTGTTCATCATTTGCATTAAAACAAATATTTTTTCAGAAAATAAATAATTTATTTTATTGAAAATATTTACTTAATATTTTTTATTTAAATTAGTTTTTATAAAGTATTTTTGTTTTTTAAAATATTTTTTAATTTTAAAATTAGAAAAATTAGAAAATATTTTATATTTTATACTCTCTTACATAATATAATATAATATATAATATATATATATATATATATATATATATATATATATATATATATATATATATATAAAGAGTATATAAATAAAATAGAATCACAAGTTTTTCTATATAACATATCTATTTATATTTTATAATTTCTAAAATTCTCAATACTCATAATATTTCATACTATTTTATATTGTAATTATATAACACTTGAAATTAATATTTCATACTATTTCGTATGATAATTATGTAACACTTGAAATTTCATAAGTTTGCATTTTAAGTTCACGTCAAACTTTTCATATCAAAATACAAAGTTAAATAAATATTTATTGTACACAAATAATGACTACAACTTACACATCTTTTAAAGTAATTATAAGATTTATTTTTAAATTACTCTTATGTAGAGGCATGCTTTAAGTACTGTTAACTTAAGTTCTAACTTTTATTTAGTTATCCTTTCAAATTATATAACTTTTTGTTATAATTTTGATAAAAAAAAATTATATATATATATATATATATATATATATATGATACACATTAATATAATATTTGATTTAATATAAATTTTTTTTTTAATTAAGTAATGATGTAAAAATCATGGAAAAGCCTGACAACCTGCTTATATGATTTATTAACCTCGTAATTACAGGGAAGTTCATAATACAAGGAATGATATATAAATTTACCAAACTATTGAATAGAAAAATATTTCTTCTTTTATCATATTTTCAAAATATAATCTTATATATAATTTAGCTAATTATGTATTGTGGGATTTTATTTAGTTTTTTTAATACTCATATAAGGTTGTTTATTTATTTTTCTTATCTTTATTTTCTATCTTTTTTATATTTAATTAAAATAAAATTATAATATTTTCAAAATAAATTATTAATATTTAAAATAGTATTATCTCAAAATATAAATTATTTATTATAAATATAAAATATAATTTATATGTTTACAATATTTTTAAAAAACTTTTAATTACAACATAATTGTATATTTAGACATATATTTTATTTTAGAATTTTAATTTTCTAAAATAAGTCCCGTCGTGTGCATTACTAAGTCTAAAATACTAGTTATGTATCATTCAATCACTCTATATATGATGTTAGGGTTGTTTGAATCAGAATCGCATTTGCAAATACTAAATTTATTAAACAAACCATTTTATCAGTATTTTATGTTTATTTCAAATAAAATAAAAATAGAAACTTACTTTACAAAGTTAATCGTAAAGAAATATAAAACATGGGATTATAATATAAATAATTATTTGTTAAAACTAAGGATGTCAAAAAAGTCCGTACTCACAGGTATTTATGGGTGAAACTCGTAATGGGGTAGAAAATAAATATTGTAAATAGGTACCTGGAAAACGGGTATAAGTATTTTTAATATCCGCATGTTGACGACGACGAGTATCATAATATCTATACTCTACTTTAAATTAAAAATAAATAAAAAAATATGATTAAAATATTAATATATTGATTTTGAATGAGTTATTTTTTTATCAATTAGTTTAAAAAAATTCATTTATTTGTAAACTGTCATTCAACACTATTTAAATAGGTTATTTGGACTCTGTTTAAAATTTATGAATGTTATATATTGTATTTTATTTGAATTTACGATTAAAATATGTTGTCAAATATTTATTTTTATTTTTTTGTAAATACCCGCAGTACCCGTCCGTGTATACTAAAAAATTATGCGGGTACCCGCATAACGGATATGGGTACGGGATACAGCACACATATTTATCCAGTGGATAGAGTACAGAAAAACTACTACCCATATTCATATCCTACCCGCCTTGTCGACATCCTAATTTAAACTTAAACTAAATAATTAAAATAATATATTTAGTTATATTTATAGTTACTATTGACGAATTTTACTTTTGGTTGTTGCATTTTTTTTATTCCTTAAAAATAATGTAATTGATTTTAACTTTTATAGAATTTTGATATTTTAAATTTTCATTTCTCTAATTTTAATTCTTTAAAATTTAAAATTAATATCTTTGGTACGTGAAGTTTTGTAGATGAGAAAAAAATGTTTTAGAATTTATTTATTTTTTAAGCATGAGACGTTTAGATTACACCTCCTACCACGAATATTATAGAGATAGTATACAAAATTTTAGTTCGTTTCTTGAGAAATGAAAGCAAAAATCTGTTACAAAAAGAAAAGAATCACTAGTTTTATAGGACTTCAAACATATGTATGTAGCATAAAAAAGAGAAAGAAATATCTAAAGAATAAAAAAATTAAAATTTACAGAGAACAATACTAAATCTTATTTTTATAGAATAATGTAGAATGTAGAATTATGTTTTATCTTTTCTTTTAATTTTTTTTTAAGAATCTTTTTACTTAATTGTTAATAGGGGCATTACTGGAAATAAGAAAGATGGAACCGCAAGAGCTGAAAACCCTAGTTATATATTAGGTTTCCGCTCTTCACTTCTGCGCCTCTCGCTCTGCTCAAACCCTAATCCCAAGCTCAGAAGCGAAATCACGTAATTCAGAAAGTGGGTTTTCCCTCTCTCGCACCCAATCTAATTTTGCACGTGTTGTGTTGTGCTATGTTGTTGATCTGTGTTACTAACAAATGTAATGTGTTTTGTGATTTTGAATTCAGATATGAAGGTTGTGGGTGCATATTTGCTTGCAGTGTTGGGAGGGAACCCAGACCCTTCTGCAAGTGATATCAAACACATCCTTGGTGCAGGTATTTTTCTCAGTCCCAATTTTTCATTCCTTTTTACTTTTACACTATCTTTTATCATTTTTCACTCGCCGTAGTTGTTTTATGCTTTATTTTCATCTACCACAGTGGTTTTTTATCAATATTATTACTTTTAATTGTTGTTATTGGGATTGTTTTCTGCGGTGGTTGAATCCAGTAATTTGTACTCTTGCTCGCTAGATTTATGATGTGGATTTGTAATGTCACAAATTTCTGTATTCAATACTAGAATGTTGCTAAAGGGTTTTTCTTTTTCAATGTTAATGTTCGTGTTGTTTGGTTTGTAGAATTAGTTATCAGAATACTGAAATCATACTATGAGATGCAATGTCACATTATTTGTATTGAAGATTAGAACGTTGAGAATTTTTTTTTTTACTAATTTTAAGTTTAGTGTGATTTGGTTTGTGGAATTAACCAGGGAATGACTATGAGAATGCAATATTTTGTTTAATGTTTGGTGATTCCTATATAGTTGTGCAATACTGACTCTGAATATTCTTTCCAATGTTTTAGTTGGAGCTGAAGCTGACGATGAGTTGATTAAATTGCTCTTGACTGAAGTTAAGGGCAAAGACTTCAACGAGCTACTCGCCAGCGGAAGGGAAAAGATGTCTGCTGTGTCTGGCGGTGGTGGTGCGGTGGCTGTTGCTGCTGCGCCAGCTGCCGGTGGCGGTGGTGCCGCACCTGCCGCCGAAGCAAAGGAAGAAAAGAAAGTGGAAGAGAAGGAGGAGTCCGATGATGTAAGTTTTAAACTTGTGTCTCTAATTTCGTTTGTTTGATAAATTATAGTTCTCTTCTGATAAATGTGTTTTTACTTTCTTTGATTCGCAGGATATGGGTTTCAGTTTGTTTGACTAAAAGGTCTGAGGTGTTTTTATGTCTTACATTTGCTGTTCCATTTAGTATTTTAGCTCAATCCCAAGGTTTTGTTACTCGAGTTACATATTGTTTTTAGGTTTTTGAGATTTGCCTTTTCACATTGGAGACAATGTAATGTTATCAAACTGTCTGATATAATTTAGTAACGTTTGGATTTAATTTGTTTGATCGGTTATTAAGTTGAACATTATCTTGTTTCTTCATATGAAAGTAACTTATGTTATTTGGAAAAAGTAACTCATAATATGTTTATTTAAATTTTTAAGAGCGACAAGAACCTGAAAATATAATCAATTTTGACTATGTTTTCTATCATCTAATGAAAATCGGAAGTTAGAATACTAAGGAATATCTGAGGTAAAATCACTTGTTTACACCTTAAAATCGTGTTTCTCAATGGGTACTCGTTGAATTCATTAATCATGTTCTTGCTTATCTTGATTACCAAATTCAATAATTTGAATTACCTATTGAAATAGATTAGCAGCAGGGTAGCATATAAGTATGGCTTGTCCATCGGCCTCGTACTAGTTCCTTTTGTTAATCAATCTTGGTGATATAATGATCAATTATTTATTCTTTTCATTAACCAATGAAATGATGCTTTCTATAATTCCCATGTAACCATGTTTTTTCACATTTAACTATTCGCACTTAGGTATCATTCTTCTCAAAAGAAGTTGCCTAGAAATTGTTGTAGTATGGTTACAAATTATAATTGCGTTTTTAACTTCATTTTCCTCGAGTCCCTGAGGAAGGTAAAAAGGAAAAAGGATGTATATCTTCGTTAATTAAAATTTAAAATAACTCAGCTTACGAAATTAAATTTTGAAGTTGGTATGAAATCTTTTGATAGAATGTATTTTTTATGAAGATTTATTTTACTCTTTTCCTGGAAATGTTTTAAGTTTGCTTTATCCGGAATTTCTGTTATCTGTCATAGTTCCTGTTCTATACATCGCATTACCAGATAAAAAGTTTGTTTAAGATCTTCCAGTGATATTATATTTTTGTATATGTAGTTGTCAGTATTTGAGAAGTAATAAACCTTTTTTATTGTTGCCATTTTCATTATCATAGGTCACTGTTTAACCATTACCATACGCGTATTTATATTAGTTGATTCCTTCAGGGCCTAATCACTGTCTGCTTTTTAGTTTTAATATTATTGTTTAAAACTAAAATAAACTTGAACTGAATGTATCATCATTCGAAAATAAAATTAAAATTGACCATTTTAAAAGTAAGTTTCAATTGAGAGGACAGAATATCTCAACTTCAAATTGTAAAACGAAGAGAGAAGGGAGAATATCTTGGCGACCCGGGGTAATACTATTTCGAACCGTAAGTGTATAGCATTTACTCCCTAAAAGCTATAATTTTTGTAAAGCTAAACATTTAGCGTCATTTAATGGCTCTCAACACATATCACTTAGGAAGTTTATTTTTTTTTAATACTGATGTTATTGGTATTGGTATTTTAAACATTTAAGGATTTTTTTTAGGCATCAAAAATAGTTTTAGGCTATGGATTCATTTAAAAAAAAATCAACCTAAATTGAACTCTTAATTCTGGTTCAACTTGTCTCTAGTCATCAAAGATAATTTTAGCGCATTAAATATATACTAAATTTTCTTTTGTATACATGTTTTTTTCATCTTCAACAAAATGATAATTTCATTAACTAGAAAAACATAACCTCTTTAAAAGATCGATAGCATTGTTCTACTACCTAGACATTTTCTATTCAAATATCACCAAGCTTTTGTGCTTTCATAACTTAAATTCTTAACACTAATAATGCACGCAGCATAACCGATAACACTAAGATGTCACAAACAACAATTACTGCGTTGCACCTTGTCTAAACACTGGCTTGTTAAGTTGTTATTACAGGCTTTAGCTTAAAAATAATTACTATAAGGTTTTAGATACACAGGTACGCCAGAGCCCCAGGATTGCTGCAGACTGCTTTAATAAATTGCAGGTCAAATTAAGATGGATGGGAACAGAGGTGTCCATGTTTTACGTGAGTTAAATTATTAGCCTGGAAATAACAAAGGGTAAAACAATTTATACCACACTTAAAAACAGTTTTAATAAGGTTAAAAATTACATGTCAAGTGATATTGGCAGACCTAATTCCTTTGACGTGCAAAGCACATTATAATGGCAGAGCAGAGGACAGAAGACAGCATCAGTAAGCTTGAGCCATTAGTCACATAAAAGAAGATGGAACCTGTAACGGAAGTGTAAGCATGAACCCATACTGTTCGTAGGAAATCTATGAAGCTAAAGGAAGAAGCTTCAAGATATCTATTTCAATCTTCTTCGGCCAAGTACCACCGGTAAATGTATGACTGATGACTGCACCAGCCAAAAAGACCAAAGACCTTCAAGACTTCGGCACAGTGACGTTTAGAATTTTAACATCTTGATATGGCTTGTCTGTCTTGTCTGTTTTCACTTTCTCTATGGCCTGCCAACATTAGAAGTTCTCAAATGGACTTTAATCAACATGACCAAAAACATATTTTAACATAGAAGAAAACCTATAAGAGCAACATTTATCAAAATTTCCATATTAGGGAAAAGGAAATTGAGTTCTGATTTCAAAATGCCCACACTACAAATATGGAAAGTATTTGCCGAGTTATTTTGAATAACATGATTCTCCTAAATGGTTAAGCAAAAATAGAAGGCAATTTACCTGTACAACATCCATTCCCTTTGCAACTCTACCAAATACAGTGTGCTTGTTGTCCAACCATGGAGTAGCCACTGTGGTGATAAAGAACTGAGAGCCATTTGTATTTGGGCCAGCATTTGCCATTGAAACTGTGAACGGTCTATCATGCCTCAAACTGTATGAGAAAAAAAATTAAATTATTACTCAAATTCCATCTGAATAAAAATCATACCCCAGGAAGTTTCCACTTGCCATTAGCATATTCCCCAAACTAAGAAGCACCACTTTTGAAACTGTGTCCACATGCCCAATGTGGTCCAATAAAATGGACTCAGCCAGCCCACTCCCAAACGTATGAAATTTACTTTTTGTTTTCTTTTCCAAAACACACAATTCTATCCAACCAGCTACCCTCTGCCATCAAACTATCACACATTGAACCAGTCACTATCTGCCTCTGAACCACCTAAGCTATCTTAATATGTTATCTTCTTTACATATGCAAACATTATATCAATGAACCAACCGCCATCAAACCATCCAACTAGTCACCGTTTCCTATTGTTGAATCATCCACCTTCAGTGTTGAACCACTGCACGTTCTTCGTCAGGAAATGTCCCCATGTTTTCCTTTTCCGATTCAATTTTGATTAATGTTTTGCTTGAGTTGATCTGCTTAAAATGATTAAATTTTCATGCTGGTTAAAGATGAATTTTATAATTCTTAGGAATTTGATATTTATGCAATTCTTTGTATGACTCTTTAGAAGTACGGTATTGGTTCTTCCCCATGGTAGTTTAGGAGGTTGATACTTTTTCTGGATTTTTCTTTACAACAATGGTTTCTCAAATTCCTTCAAATTTTTTAATTATCAAATAAGATGTCTTAGTACTTTGGTTGAGACTAATTATCATATATGACTGTAAATATCTTATTGTGATATTTGATCATACAAACAGTATATCTGTGTGAATATACCGTGACCCTATGTCCTACAATTTTTAATGTAGTCATATCCCTGTGAGCGTGTAGTGTCTGTCTCCTAGTCCATGCTTCATAACCCCCAAATAATCATCAGCTTGGAGTCTGAAATTGCGATGATATTTCTTGCATATGATAGTATGTTTAAAAACAAACATAATTACCTTTTATGAAATTCATCCTCAAATTCTCTCCCCCAAATAGATTGCCCACCAGTGCCATCTCCCAGAGGATCTCCTGTTTGAATCATGAAGCCTTTGATGACCCTATGAAAAATAAGATTGTCATAATAGCCATTTCGGCAGTGTGTTGTGAAATTCTCCACAGTTTTTGGACATTCCTCAGGGTATAATTTCATGTGAATATCACCCATTGTGGTGTGTAGAATCTGCAAAAAGAAGAATTGGTATTGTAAAGCTACTTTTGGGAACAGAGAGATAACCCTGTGATTGTAAAAGAAAAATATATAAGAAAACCAACTCAGATATAAGGATCAAGCACTTAGAAGAGATGACTATTTTGTGTTCAATATGCTTTCCTCCACAATATGGAAGGAGTTACACCATCATATGACTTTTAAAGAAGACAATAATAGTAGAGTAAGAAAGATCACTTGTAGTAGTCTATTATAGAACCAACCTATCTATGATCCTATATTAAGAGTGATTCAAGACTCCAACAATTATAGTACAGGGAAATAGAAAAATTTAGGAATAGGAATTAATCATTCCATTAACATTAAGACTTGAAGATCCAAACCCCTTCAATAACATAAGAAAGGTAAGCTTTTGGAATATAAGTTTCAATTCTCAACCTACTTTTTAAAGGCAAACAAATATGACTCACCACATTCTCAGGAAGTGATGTTGTAACTGACTTTCCAATGTCTGAAACTGCCAAAAGTTCATCAGCAGGAGGTTTTTCATTGAACACATCTCTTCCTTTAGTTGCATCTTCAGGCTCCTCCGGCTCTCTTCGACTGATACATGATAGATTTCACAACTTAGATAACGTGACTTTAAAAAAATGTACCAAGGTAAAAAATGCTACCTGAATAACAAAACTATATGACTTTGGATTTCATAACAGAGATAAAATGGTCAGTAGAGTGTACATTCTTACCTGAATAAATAGATTCTGTGCTTTTTAAAGGCACAACACAAGAGAGTGGGATCTGTCAAAGGCTCCTTACTCTCATTAACATTTGCAGCTGCTGAAGGAATCTTTCTTACTCTTTTGCTACTCCGATCACCTTGATATAAAGCTATTCTTAAGAACCTATCATTATTCTCCACCTTTCCAAGTATTCGACTAACTTTATTGGTGTGCAGATTAACAATCTACAAGCATATGGAAGATGTAAACAAATAAGGGCAAAGGAAGACCATGTAGCCACCTCATGTATTCGTGAACAATGAAGCAAAAGTAATAACATAGAAAGGTAGTATTACAGAAGGAACGTCCTTCTGATTGTTTGTAAATCTTGAGTAAGGAAAAAAAAATCTTACTTTTATCCCAAGCAAGGTTGCATATATAAGAAAATTGGAACTTTCATCAAAGACTGCATTTGGAAGTGGTGCACTTTCTGTTTTTTCTATTTCCTTCTCAACAGCCATTCTTCGACCAAAATCAATAGCTTCCAACCGATATAATGGAGCATCACTTCTTTGGAGATCTTGAGCAACCTTTAATAAAGCAATTCATTTACCATATTATTATGTCCACAAATGACAAAAGAAAGGCAGAAATTATGATAAAAGTGTTACCTCTAAAGATTCATCATAAACTCGCCTTAATTTCCCCGTTCTGAACCAAAACACACGTATCCTTCGATCAGGTGATGTAATGGAAAATTGTTTACCATCTGGACTTACCTAAAAAAGATGCAATGTGGTAAATAAAACCCATCAAAGTTAAACACCAGATATCTAGCTTTCAAAAACCACCCAAATAACATAATGTTGAATCATCAACTATGAGTTCAGAAATATGTTCATATAATTGAAGTACCTCAATAGCCGAAACAGAAGTCTTGCATTTTGCAATTTCAAAGAGGTCAGTATCACTTTTCAGTTTAAAATTGACCCTACAACAACAACCCGAGGAAACCATTAAAGAGCATAAGTAACTGCACAAATTCCAACATCAAAACTTGTGTAATTGAGAATTTCCAGAACTGTTATTCACTATATAGTAGTATAATAAATAATAAATACTAATACAATCACAAAATGACAATGTATGATAACCACAAAATGTTTGAAATATCAGCACTTCCATGGGATTGCTGATTTCAATACTGATTCATTTTGTATAGGTTAGGCCTGTAAGACAACTTCTAGGTAGAAAAATTAAAAAGCCTTAGATCATTGGCTATAAGTGGTCGACAATGGTGCCAACAGGAGGATATAAACCATGAGCCAGAAGTTAAGAAAAAATGCCACCTTTGAACAGAATAGCAAATGTTATTGCCCGTCAAGATTTCAGTGAAACATCTTATGGTGGAAGATCTAATGATCTTATTGAATATGCAGTAGCCTTTTTTAAGGATGCCTAAATCTATTAATAGTTTGGGAGATAATCTTAATCATATCATTGGCTATTACAGCTGGTGTTTATAATAATTCATTGAAAAAAAGTTAAAATGCAGCTTCTGAATTCACAGGTTTTAATATGATGATATTCATTTATAAAAATGGACAGAGGCAGAACTACAATAAGAAAAAAGTAAGCACATACTCATCCTCTGGGAATTGAAGTGTTACAGGACTCCAGTATTCAATTATCCCCTTCGCATCTGCTGAAAGTACGGAATCATATACGGCGTTGTACTTCATAACTTTGATAGGACACATATGTATCTGAACAAAAGAGGGAAATGAGACAGATATGCAATTAAATTAAGCACAACATCACCAAAATAATAGTAATTCTTTTCGAAAGAATAACTTATATTAAAGTTAGTTTAGAATTGAACCTCTTTGGAGACAATGGGATCATTTGAACCAGCTCGTGCATCATATATGTGCACAAAAGATGAATTCCTATCACTAATAGCAAGCCTGGCTTTGACATCCCCTTGTTTGTAAACCCATTCAACAGCACCAGGAGTATATGGCAAACGAATCATGACCATCATGTCATAGTTGACTACATCGTATATTTTTACAGAGCGGTCATCTGATATTGTGCAGCAGAGCAGACCATCAAGACTAACCTGCATAGCTGAAATAAGTCACGGTTGATGACAAGCATAAGGAGACTCTGAAAATATAAATACATAATACAGCAAGAAAATAATCGCAATAATACTTTCTATGCCCAGCAAAAATCATACTATACAGTTTAATAATATAATATATCAGAGAAGTCAGGCAAGAATACATTAATTTAACAAATTATATAAAATTTATAGCAAAAGTGTCGCGTGAGGTTAACAAACTTACAGCTAGACCTTCAATTGGACCAAGATGAGATCTGAAGTGTTTGGCAAACTCAATACCAATAGGCTTTTTCTTCCAAAACTTCAAATGCCCTGACAACAAGAAGTACCCACAATGTCATTCCAGACATATAAACTATTCCAAAGATTAAGCTAATTCAAATAAGACTTTTATTCTATCATAAGTATAACGTTGCCCCTGTATCGATGCTTCCACAGTTACACGACACCGATAATTTTACAAAAAAAAAAAAAAAAAAAAAAAAAAAAAAAAAAAACAAAAAAATTAAAAAAAAAAAAAAAACCACAT
>Ga0214545_1011741_pt1 | contig 11915 bp, 5 predicted proteins | sample CNSS4metaG_FD_160064 | JGI IMG/M metagenome (GOLD analysis project Ga0214545, IMG submission 160064) | Root nodule microbial communities from cowpea collected in UCLA plant growth center, Los Angeles, California, USA - CNSS4 | ecosystem: Host-associated > Plants > Roots > Nodule | place: USA... | reverse complement strand
TCCGTATTCGTTGTGAGACGACTCAGGGTTATCTTAACCCTAACTATTTTCTTCACTACAAACTGGCAATACTGAAGTTGCTAAAGTAGTGGTAATTTGATCGCCTAACGACAGCGATATCAGGGACAGACCCAACGAATCGGACAAGCATGACGACCCGAATAGGTCTAACGACTCGGACCTGCCCGACGACCTTAACAAGAACGACAACTCGAACGGGCCCGATGATCCAAACAGGCCCAACAACCCGAACGGGCCCGACGACACAGACTGCCCGAATACAGGACAAACCTGACAACACGGATGGGCCCAACGACATGGAAGGGCTCGACTACCCGGACAAGCCAGACGAACCTAACAGGTCCTATGACACAAAAAAGCCTGACGAATCGAACGGGCCTGATGACCCATATGGACTCGACGACCCGGACTGGTCTTACAACCCAAACGGCCTGACGACCCAGATGGGACCGACGACACAGACTTGCCTAACAACCTAGACGGGCCCGACGAGCCAGATGGGCCCAACAAGTCAGATATGCCTAACGACTAAGACGGGCCATACGACCTAGACGAGCCCGACAACCCGAACAGGCTCAACAACCCAGACGGGACAAACGATAAGAACAGGCCTGACGACACAGATGTGCCCGACGATCCGAACGAGCCCAATGATCCAAACAGGCACAAAGACCCCAACGGGCCCGACAACCTGTATGGACCTGACGACCCAAACGGGCCCTCAGACCTAGACGGGCCCTACGATGTAGACGGGCCCTACGACCCGAATGGGCCTGAAGACACGTACGGGGGCAACGACCCAAACGGACCCGACAATCAAGACAAGCCCGACGACCTGGATGAGCCCGACGACCCGGACGAGTCCGACTACCCGGACGGGCTCAACACTCAGACGAGTCCGACTACCCGGACGGGCCCGACACCCAGTCGGGCCCGTTCTGGTCGTCGGGCCCGTTCGGGTCGTCTGGCACGTCTGGGTTGTCGGGCCTATTCGGATATTCGGGCCCGTTTGGCTCGTTGGTCCCGTTCGGGTCGTCGGGCCCGTTTTGATCGTCGGGTCCATACGAGTCGTCGGCCCGTTCGGGTCATTGGGCCTGTTTGAATCGTTGGGCCCGTTCGGGTCGTCGTCGCGTTTAGATCGTTTGGGTCGTAAGGCTCATCTGGCTCGTCTAGCCCGTTCGGGTTTTCGGGCCCGTTTGGGTCGTCGGGCCCGTCCGTGTTGTTTGGCATGTCCGGGTTGTCAGGCCCGTCCTGGTCGTCGGGCCCATCTTAGTCGTCTGGCCCGTCTAGGTTTTTGGTTCCATCCGTGTTGTTTAGCATGTCCGGGTTATCAAGCCCGTCCTGGTCGTCGGGCTCATCTTGGTCGTCGGGTCTGTCCTTGTCATCGGGCCTATCCTGGTCATTGGGCTCGTCTGGGTTGTCGAGCCCGTCCGGGTCATCGGGCCCGTTTGGGTCGCTCAACTTCATCTTTGACTCTGGCTTAATGTAGTATTATTTGGGGGGCTAACCCACCTTAGCCCTAGCCCTAACCCACTAGAGAGGGGGCTTTGGGGGCTGGGGCTTTTTTTTGGCCCCCTCATTTGGGGCCCCCTAAAAGGGGGCTTTATGAAGAGTGGGCCAGGGCTAGCCCATGGGCTAGGGGCCAAATTGACACCTCTAGGTGCTGGTGAGGCATAACATCGAAGATAGGGTTGGATGGGAAAAGATTTTACTAGAATTTTATCATTATTGTTTTTATGAACTTTGTAAATAGTGTTTTACTGATTTAAGAATTTGGATATTGTATTGGAGTTTTATAAATTATGGATTTTTTTGGATAATTTCTAATGTAGTAAATGTTTTAAAATTTCTCGCGTTTTTGGGAAATGAAGTATAATAAATGAGGTTTCATCATATTTCTTAATTTTATTATTTAAATTAGATTTAGGAAAGAGGAACTACTACAAGAATTTCTTCTCAATCATGGATCATTTGGGTCTTTTGATACCATGTAGAAATCAAAGAAATATACAAAGAAGGAGATTGTATATTATTGATTGTGTATAAAATGTTACAAGAAGTGTGTTATATATACACATAAAGCTAACCCTATAAGCCACAAGTAAATGGGCCTATGCTAGCAAGGAGTGGATAATCCTCCAATTCATTGTGTGCATCGCTCACAAATCACTCAATGAGAACACCAGCCATCCGTGCAAATTTGAACCTTGTAATGCTCTTCAATAGTAAATCCATAAAAAAGAACACAACCTTAGGGTATGTTTGGATTTGAAGATGGATTTGGGGGAATGGATAAGAGAGAAAAAGGAGGTGAAAGTGAGGTTGTTTGGATTAAAGGAAAGATTGTGCAATTTAAGTGAATTTGAGATGAAAGTTTGTGTATGATGTGACAAGTATGACAGATTAAAATGATATTTTAATAGATAAAATCATATGATTACCATTTTATCCTTGAGGTATTGTTATTATCATCATCCTCTAACCACCACCTGCACCTCCCCCTTCATTCATACATAAATTGACCAATTGCCTCCATGCATCTCCTATATGAGAGGGCAATCCTATAATTCAACCATGTTAAGGTGTATTTCTTAGCTTTTCTCCTCCCTCAAGCAAAGGTGCATTTTTCATACTCACCTTTAAATCACCGTTTACAAATCAGTGTATTTCTCTTGATACAAATGTGGTCGACACTCGCTTTTCTTTCTTCGTGCACATGAGAGGAACTTAATGTTGAAAAGGAAACAACACGCTTTCGTGAGTTTTGTCGGTTAGATAATTTTGAACAAAGAATATTGATTTTTAGATTAAGTTTTAAACATATAATTTAAAACTTTAGTTAATTAATTCTTCCAATTTATGAAATTACTAATTTTTTAAAAAATTTCTTAAAATCATGTTTGCATTCTCCTTTATTTTATTAACTCACTCGTACTTTTCTCTGATTTAGTTTAATAAAAGATAAAATAAAAGAAAATGAGTTTATCCTATTGACATATTTTTAAGACTTACTTATGTTCGGTTGTATAAGACATGTTTATTTATGTTTTAACATTAAAAATTAAATTTTGTCAATAATATATACACAAAAATAACACTTTTTAAATTTATCATAAAAAATTGCGTTGTAATTTATTTTGCATGTATTAATAGACATTTTATTGCTTAATAGTTATTTATAGAGTTAAATATATTTTTAGTTTTTAGACTACTTTCAAAAATTGTATTTCTTTCTTAAACTAAATGATATGTCTATTTTGTCTCTACACTTTATACAAGTTATGTAAAATATTTTTCTTAGAAAATGACACATGGATGTTATATTATTATTCTCCACTTAGAAGTTGCTACATGTCCCTTTGCTCTCTCAACCAATTTTCATTATTTATATTCCTATGCAAAAAATATCTTTTAGCTTTACACACACATAACATTGCAGACCACTGCTATGACTGCTTCTCTTTTCCTTTTCAATCAATCAAAGTTGCATTTTTCTTCAATCACACGCCACTAACAACACAAATCCCCATTTTCAATTCAAAAAAGGTCTCCAACGAGTGTGAGGAAGGGCAACCTCTAGTGTGTTAAAAGGTGTGAATCCATTCTCCATCAAGAACAACAGATGACTACTCCATTGAGGATCCTTAGAGAGTCAAGCCATTTATTTAGATATGCGAGTAGATATGTTTTTTCTTGATGTTTTCTTTCCCCTTTCTTTTTATTTGTATATTCTTGTCTTTATTTGAATATGTATATATTTGTCTCTTGGAATAATTTTGTGTGAATTGTTTTGCTTATTTTATTGGATAATTGGAATAATTGTTGGACATTGAACCCTAAGGTATAAGACATGATATTTATGCCTAGGAATTTTTTTGGGTTTTTTTTTTGCATGTGGGGGTTTGGGTATGCATCACAAGCTTACTCCTCTCTCAATGAATCATCCCTAGTGGAGTCGCCATCTATCGCAACCGAAATCGTGACGAGACGACAAACAAAAAAGAAACGAGTTTAATAAGATATTTTAGAGTTGCCACAATAATTTATTATGGAAAAACTACGAAAAATAGTAAAATAAGACACGATCTGCGAAAACTAGATTTTGGGTCTAGGAGTCAATTACATAGGGAAGGTGTTAGCACCTTACAACGTTCGCCTGAAGGTAGTGCCTTTAATTAGATGTGTGAAATTGACGTGGTTTTCAAAATACTCAATTTCCCTAAAAATAAGAAGACAATTATACTAAAAACAAACAAAAATGTTTTTGTGTTTTTGGTCCCAACAAGTATTGAACAAAGAACTACGTAACTCTGATTTCTCATTTTGAATGAAAATACGTAAGAGCAAGGTCAACCTTTGTTGGACCCAAAAACCAAAAAACATTTTTGTTTATTTTTAGTATTATTGTCTTGTTATTTTCAGGGACACTAAATCCTAAAAGAACAAAAGACTTATTTTACATGCATACTAATTTGAGACTTTTGGCTAGGAAGAATGAAGAATACAACTGAGGGAGTAGTAAGATGTATGATATTAGTGGAGAAGCATGGGATGACTTTGATGATATTGGAAACCTTAGAGTAGTAACATTATCTCTTGATAAACTATATATGAAAATTGTTTTATTTACATATGATACTCAAGGACAACGTGAAATTGACACTACTCCTATTTCTTGACAATAGGCTATATAAATAATTATTTACAATTTTTATTGGTTAAAATATTTAAAAGTAAAATTTGTCATTTCTAGTTCATATATACAATTGAGTTTAATATATTTAGCATATTCAATATAGATAACATTTATTGATAATTTTTCAATTGTGGTATGATTTAAAACAAATTACAATTGAATTATATGTTTTTTTAATGTAAAATGAATTGTCGTATCAAATACATATCGTACCCTATATTTTTCAAGATAAGACAAATCATCATATTAGATACATGTTGTATTCAATACTCTTATCGTATTCGTGCATCTTGTGAAGAACTACTTATTCATCAATATGCATTTGTTGTATTAAAAAGGTTTAATATTCAATATGCATAACTTTGATTGAGTTTGTTTGACACAAATGTGTAATTTTACATACTTATATTGGTGGGGAGACAAATATGATAGAAAGAGTAAAATTGACTATATTTTGTCACCTAGGAAACATTATTTGCTCATAATGATCAAAGGAATTAATCAGTTGCAACTCTTTCATCATGTTAAGCAAAACATATTGTTGCATAAGTAAGGCCATGTCAAGTTGTGTGCCTTCAAACCTTACTCAAGTATAGACATGTGAAAATGGAAGGACTAATAACACTTATTGATGACAATACTTCACCAATTAACCTAGCTAAAAGTTGAGCAACACATGGAAGGAGCAAATGCATAAAGGAAACATTTATTTAGTGAGAGATCAAGTGAATAAAGAGAACATAGATTAATATGTGTAACATCCCATTTTAATTGAATAAACCATTAAAACTAGACAATACAGGTTTGATAATCCAAAATAGTAAACACAACAGTTAATATAGAGTATATGTACAATCATCCCAAAAGAAACAATCATGCATGAACAAAAGAAGATTTTTTATCCCATGCTCAAATTGCGGGTTCTACTACATCATGTGGTGCATCCTCTCTTGCATCATCCCCTACTCACACCAATGATCATTGCAAAAGAAGAAAATACACAAACAACAAATAACACAAATAAAATCAAGGGTAAGCTAATGATAACTTTAGACATACATAATTCAACTTCATACATAAAATGTGCACCCATTAAGATATCACACCCAAATTAGCAGTTCATCATTCAAAAATCACAAGGCAATCTCATCAACACGTATAGACATAACCTAGACTCGATTATCCAAATTTATACATTGACTTGAACATAAGAAGCCTTGCACCTGTCATAGAACCTCTTAGTGGATTGTAACAAAGGCTCTAGCTCCACCTAGCCTAACAAATCGATAAAATTCCCCAGTATAGGGTAAGTTAACTTATGGCATTGCGAGATGAAGGGTCCCACCCCTAATCCCACCATAAGAACCTTTTTCAACTTTGACAAGCTAGATTACGACACTCTATGTGAGTTTGTAAGCCTAATAGAGTATAGGATGACTTATGACCAACATGTATCCCTAATCAATGCATAGCACAAAATTAATAAGAATTTGTAATTCTTCCTTAGAAGCCAAAAACCCAAATAATCATACAATTCAAAATAGTTCACATTTCATTATATTGATCCACTTTCACTCTTTTAAAGTCATCACATTTCTTAAAACACAATTCACAACTATTTTCACCAAGCATTCTACTCCATACATTACTTGACATCATAAGATAACCTTTCCAATTGAAATTACAAATATTGAAACAAAATTCGACAAGGTCCTCATACCCACAATCATAAATAGCTCATCACAACTTTACTTCATCCATACTAAGCAATCTCTCATGCAAGATCAATTTTAGCTATCATACATCAACATACATGTTCACACATATTCATTAATGAATAATCATATACCAGGGCAATTGCAACCAACATATCTTATCATACATATTTTTATCAAATTATTCCATACAACTCAGCTCATCACACAAAAAATAACAATAATCTTCCTCAACCATTCATCATTCACAACACAATCAACATGCATTCTTGACATTTCAAATCACATCTTTCAGCTAAAATCTACATACATACACACACATATATAAATACAAAATGGCCACTTGACACCATCGATACAAACTATTTGAGATTGAATAAAAAAAATTGCAGCTTGTTCAAAACTTCAAAGATTATGTTCTTACATTTAAATTAAAGATAATTGACTCAAGAGTGCGATACAAAAAGAATCAACCCAATTGAGCAATTGTAGACAAAGTTATATACCAAACAAATAACATAAATCAAAGTTGTCAACAACCTAAACTACGGGAAATTACGTGTAAAATTGCTCTAACTAAAGACATCTAATTCAAGATCTGAACCGTCAAACTAAAGAACTATTTGCCTAGAACCAATTGTTAAAATTTAAGTTAATCCGACGGCTAAGGAACTGATAATCTTATTTTTGCTGAGGTGGCTCAGAGTTGGAAAGCTCCACTCACCTAGTGAGAGAATTTCTTGCCCAACGATAATTGCTTGCCCAACAAGAAAAACTCTCTATCAAAATTGATTTAGCACTCGCTCAGCAAGCGGTGAGCTCGCTTAACGAATATGCATAACCGAGAAATGCAAATTCTTCAAAAACGAAAGTACCACAAGAACCAAAATCCCATTTTCATGTTTCCTACCTCAAACACATCACAATTTCACCAATTTCATATTGAACAACTTATTTCAACCCAACAATTCCAGTTACAATACATATTATAGGAACCCTAAAAAAATCCACAATACATACATAACAAAACTTGCAAGTTAGGGATTTTTATCTTCTACCCACACAGAGCAAAATCAATTTATGCCACCAAAACATATTATCAGCACATAGCCAGGCATCCAAACCAAAATCATCATGCAAGAATTTAAAGGTTAGCTTCCCTCACCTTGATTGAAGTTCTTGAAGCCTACTAACATAGTTTTACAACTTATACCCGTAAAACTCCTAAAGACACACAAACAAAACATCAAAACATGATATGAGCACATAACGGAACACACGAATGTGTAGGGAGTCCATTGGAACGAAATCGGACCGCATTCAACACCGAAAAAAGCAAGAAACTAAAAAATACATATTGGACTTCTAGAAACTAAGGAGAATGGAACTTACTTTATTTGGGATTTCAAAAAATGGGTCTTGTAGAGCTCTTCGTAGTGGCTCCAATGACAACTTTTGTTTGAAAATAAAATGAGATTTGAGTGAGATATTAAGAGGGAAGAGATGAAGAAGTGAGAGAGAAGGAGGCTCTTTGAAGAGGGTGGAGCTTATAAGTTTTCTTAGGTTGCAAATTCTATTTTCAATACAAAGGGGTTTTATAATATGTATATTAATTTATAAATTTAGTATATTTATTTAAATATAAGACTTGTATAGTTAATTTTTATATTTAATATATGTAATTTATAACTTTAGTAAAAATAATTTAAATTACAATTTTTCATGAAAAAAAAAGAATAAGTATATTGTACTGAGTAATTGAAGTGTTTGGACTTATTATTAGTAAATGTGTAAGCTTATATTATTTTACTTTAGTTTTAAAATATAATTAAGGATAAAATATAAAACATGTACACAAAATCAAATAATTTTCATTATATTATAACAAATAAGTGAATAAATAAAACATATAAATATATGTTATAGATTATACATATTTATATTTATATAAAATTGATATATGTACATTTTTTTAATAAAATTTTAGACTATCTAAATTATAATAGTATACTTTTTAATCTATTTATGTCTATACATTTTAATATTTGAATCATTTATAGCGAATGGAATTAAGGTTATAATTTTTAAGTTTTATTTTTTTCTTTATTCTTTCTATTTTTGTAGTAGAAGGGATTACCTTATATATGTTCAGTTTTCATATTTTTTTTTGTCTGTTTGTGGTGAAAACGTATCATATTTTCAGACTTAAAATTCATATAGTGAGTGCACTAAAAATTTAATATATTTTTTATTAAATATATATGAAAATTTAAAAGTAAATGTACCTGTTTTAAAATAGAAAAAAAGTTATAGGAAAATTTCTTCTATCTACCTTCTAAGGTCATTATTTGAATTAAAAGAAGGGCATAATGGTATTTCCGTATATGGAAAACAAAAATGCAGTTTTCTTCCTTTGAATCTCCGTTTCATAACCAACAACAAATACCTTAGAGACTCACATGTGTCTGGCAATGTCATTTAGACACATAATGTTAAGTCAAAGTATAGTCTACCAAACTAATGCCATAACTTTTAGTATATTATAACCCAAGTCAGTCTGGCAATCATCATTAAGAACAATTACCGCATTCCTAAAGTATTGATCATTCTGGAGCATGGAATTTCGTCACAGTTTTGTCCTTAAAAGACATCTCAAAGGGTGGAGGGAGGAAGAAGTATTTAAACTACGGTTGACCTCGACTCCTAAGCGATGTGAGACTTATTGGGTGTACCGGAACAATAACCAAGAATTTTAGTCCCTTTATGTTGTGTTGGATGAGACAATTTAAGAGAGTAATTTATTTATATGAAGAATTTGAAATTCTTTGAAGTAAAATGATTTTATTTGAATGGAGAAATTAAAATGAAATTAAAATTGAGTAATTTTAAGAAGGTACTTCAAAAAACTAAAATAATAGAATTTGAAATTCATACAAAAAGAAGGAAATTGAAATTCTACAAGTTCTACAATTTCTCATTGGTCAAGATTAAAAAAATCCACAAGTCCAAAAGGTTGACTCATATAGACCTTTAGCTTGGGCTAAGCAGTCTCAACATTTAACGCGTGCCGAATCAGTCCGACTATGAGTACGAGTAGACTTGACTTGACCTTTGGCCAAAGTCCACTAGTCTTTATATGTGGCCAAGGGCGACTTGTGTTGACCTTCTATCTCGCAGATTCAACTCGACATTCTACTTAAGTTGACTCGACTCTGACAAAAGGTTGAGGCGATTTAGAATTGGTCAAAGGTCAAGTAGATTCGGACTGTGGATCTAGTTGATGGTCAAATCCAGTAGGGCCCAAGCTAGAGGTCTAGTATGGTCGAGCTAAGTTGGAGGTCAAGCCAAGTTGATGGTCGAGCCAAATCAACCCATACCAAAGGTCAAGCCGAGTTGGAAGAAGATTATCCAGACCCTATTAGATATTCCAACTTACATAGAGTAAGATATGTAATTAGTGAGAGTCAATGGAGGTTACTATGAGGAGAATTGATTTTAAATGGAACCTTTTATGACTGTTATAGGTGAATTATCAAAGAGGAATGACTGACTACAACCATTGTCGTTAGCCCAAATCTATTTGAGGTCCTTATGACAAGGCAAAATCTTTGAGGTCTGATTCAATACATGAAATCTTGAACAAGTAATTGGTATAGTTAATTAGATAATTGTGTATATTGAATGAAATTATTGTATGTGACTAATTATTTTGATTATTTGATTCAATTATAAACCTTTTCCTTTTTAAATACATTAGCTTACCTTTGTCTTTTGTGGTTTTATCCACCTTCGATGATTATATGTTATACATGAGTAGATGAAAGTGATATACGAAAATTGAAAAACAAGAAAATTACTTAAAATTAGGTAAAGTTTAACGGTTGCATAGGTATATAGTTTTGAATTATATATATATATATATATATATATATATATATATATATATATATATATATATATATAATTATTTAAATATTTTTTTTATATTTTAAAAAAAATTATTATTATCTTTATAAAGGACGATAAATGTATATTATATATTGATATAGTTATTTATTGTTTAATATCTAACTTGTAATAAATCAGCTACTTATTAGTGTAAAGAGGCTAATTGTGACTTTACATAAAAAGTGAAAACATATCAACCTAAAACTTTTGTTTTCAATCATGAAATTTTAAAGAAATTTGTGAGCATACGTGACACATTAAAATTAATTATTTCATTAACATTTAATTATATTAGTAATATATATTATTATTGACATGTGAACAAAATTTATTTTGTTGCCGTAAATATTTATCTTTAACTCTATCATCTTTATCCAAAAAAACATCTCAACTTAAATAATGATTATATTTATTTATTTTTCTCTAAGACAAACTTTATGAAACAAATATACTATAAAATAATTACTTATCTTTGTAAATATTTATCATTTAAGGATAATATATTTAAAATAAAGATAGAATAAAAAAAACTAAAAGTTATAAAATCACATATAGCTTTCTTTTACTAATAAGAGAATGGAAATTTTATTTTGTTTAATTATAAAACATCCAAATGATAAAATGATTTCCATTACATTCTTTTTTTTTTTTTTCCTTTCGTTCTCAATCATCAATCTAAAGATAACCCAAGTCATTCGTTACAACAACTTATCTATGTTACATGTCAAACTGCTTTTCAAAAATCTAGTTTTAAAAATCAATGAATATAGTTGATGTTATAGAATATCTTTAAAAAATGTCTTAACAACAATGATGGTAATGAGAAAATAGGTACTTTAAAGTCCCAATATAAACATATAAAATAATTTCGGGAAGGATCAAAGTTGAAATAATTGAGTTCAAGAATCTAGTGCACCTGCTTTTCATGAGTGATTGAGTCAAGGCTTACAAAAAGCTGATATATGCACATTTTTTTTTTTATCATAGTAGGATGTGAGAAACAAACACCTAGTATTATTACTCACTTTTTCTAATTATTTTAAAATGGTAGATAAGAAAGCTCAATTTTATAGATAGTTGCACTCTTCTAATTATGTATGCAGGATTTATAACTTTGGAGAAAAAAATAAATAAATGGAAAGGTAACGAAAGTATATTTATATAAATGATTATGGAACGATTCATAAACTGATTTTATAAGAGAAATTGAAATATTTATATAATAAATTAAGTTATGCAAGATATATAATGTATTATATATTATATGTATAATATAATATAATCCATTACATTGATACAATACACAAATTTAGATATTTTTATACAATTTTGTTGGGTATACGCTTAACTTCAACTTTTTTTTTTAAGTTCTTTTTTCTTTCACTATAAAACTATCAACATTTTTTGTTTTATCAAAATTTTACATACTTAAATTTGTTTCTAAATATATATATATATATATATATATATATATATATATATATATATATATATATATATATATATATATATATATATATATATATATAAATATA
>Ga0214545_1011738_pt1 | contig 11919 bp, 9 predicted proteins | sample CNSS4metaG_FD_160064 | JGI IMG/M metagenome (GOLD analysis project Ga0214545, IMG submission 160064) | Root nodule microbial communities from cowpea collected in UCLA plant growth center, Los Angeles, California, USA - CNSS4 | ecosystem: Host-associated > Plants > Roots > Nodule | place: USA... | reverse complement strand
GAGAATGGAGATATGGCGGGGTCGGGTATTATGGCGGGTATATGTACATCCCCATACCCATCCCCATACCCAACTGAAAAAGTCGGGGATTCCCCATACCCATACCCATACCCAGTCAATGCGGAGATTCCCCGTCAAAACGGGGACGGGTTCGGACAATACTCACGGAGACGGGTTTATTTACCATCTCTACTCCTTGTGGGTGTACACGAAGGCAATTCTTTTAGTTGACATATGTAATTTGTTTTTGAGGGATAAATTGTTTTTCTCATCAGGATAATCATTATATAGTGTGTTTGAGGACCCAAATTATATATCGTGTTTGAATGACCAAAATTATATGATGCGTTCAGTGAAAAAACGAGAGAATAAATAATTTAAAAAATAATGTGAAACATGATTTTCGTAGAAATGACGGAAGTAGAAATTTGGTATAGTATAAAAAATAGAATTCTAAAACATCATATATATTAAAATAATAATAATAAAAAGATTACAAACAATATCATATAATTACTATTAGTATTTTGCTTTAATTATGTTTAGACTTTTCGTTCACAATATACAGTGCATTTAATAATTTGCAGATTCTCAAAGTAGAAAACTCTAAATTTATTTAGAGGACAACACAAACACTAATACGTACGTGAGTTTTTTGTATACTCTTATTCTTAAAATATTTTATACTATTTTTCTTACAATTGAGTTTTTATTACATATTATTTATTTTAATTGTGTCACCTTTTTCTAATCTCTCTTAGGTATAAAAGGTCATCGTAAACCAATGTTGTGAGACTGCTACTATTACTTCTACTCGCTACCTTTGTTTAGTCAAATTTTGGAAAAGAAATAAATAACCAGTTTTGAAAAATATGTTTTTCACATGATTCTCTGGCTCTTATTTTCCCTATTGTATTAGAAAAAAGACAAAGCTTCTGATTCAATCAATGAACGTTGCCGAAAAACACGACCAAATACGAGGGTTTATATGGGATAAAGGACAAGTCTCATCATCAAATGACAGCTGAACCACATTAATTTAATTTATATGTGGTTCATGCAATTCACCGTTATTAATTTTTTGGTAGGATATATAATGTTGAAATCTTACATAAATTCTTTCCAAATTTTATTTTAATATTTTTTTCATTTTAGTAATTACCTTTTATTTATATTTTAATTTTTTTTATTGTTATAAAAAAAAGTGGAGACGAAAATGTGAATCATGTGACGTGCGCGCGATTTAGCTTAAACGAATGAGAAACATACCCCAGCAACATGGCTAATGATCCTGAAATTAATGCCCCTCTAAGTTCGTTTTCTCTAATTCTTCAAACGTACTTTTTCGTTATTTCTTCATTAAGAGATCCAAACAACCGATTAGTTATCGCTTTCCCTTCTAATTCTTATATTCTTTGACTCACTTTTCAGTTAAAAGGCCTCATCAGAACAATGACGCCATCTCCGAGGCGGAGAACTCGCCGGCCGTCGAGAATTCTCCGGTAGAGCAGGTGGCGCTAACGGTTGCGGTGACCGACGATCCGTCGCTTCCTTCCTTCACTTTCCGGACATGGATTTTGGGAACCCTGGCGTGCGTGCTTCTCTCCTTCCTAAACCAGTTTTTCGGGTTCCGGAGAGAGCCACTGTCTGTGACGGCGATTTCGGCGCAGATAGCGGTGGTGCCGGCGGGACACCTGATGGCGGCGGCGGTGACAAAGCGCGTGTTCATGAAGGGGACGAAGTGGGAGTTCACACTGAACCCAGGGAAGTTCAACGTGAAGGAGCACGTGCTTATCACTATCTTCGCAAGTTCGGGAGCCGCTAGCGTCTACGCCATTCATTTCGTTAGCGCTGTTAAAGTGTTCTACCGTAAGGAGTTAACGGTTTTAGCGGCGTTACTGGTGGTTATAACGTCGCAGGTTTTGGGCTTTGGTTGGGCCGGTATATTCCGACGCTACCTCGTGGAGCCCGCTACTATGTGGTGGCCTCAGAACCTTGTGCAGGTCTCGCTCTTCAGGTACCGTACTCATTACTTCATTTTCAACTTAATGTTACTGCATAATGCATAATCTAATAGAATTAACAAAAACATTGCTAAGAATTATATTTTAAGTTTAATTTAACTTTATCACTTTTTATATATTTCACAAAAATAGAAGTGAACATTAATAAATTAATAAATGATCTGATCGTGACTTAAATGAAATAATAAACCAATATATATTTAATTTTTCTTAAAATAGAATCTAATTCATAATTTTTATATTATATTAAAAATAGATTTAAATCAAATTCAACGTATTTTAAATTCACCTTCATTCATTCCTAATAATGGAAGACTTTTCATAAAGGCTGATGCCCTTGTCTGATAACAAATCCTAAGAACCCACCTAATTGTATTAAGAACAGTCTCTGCGATACGCGCCAATACTGAAAGTGGTACAAAATCGCCTGAAGTGGAATTAATATTAACAATCTATTTTAAGTAAAGTTTGTAGAGGTTTTTAACAATTATTTTTAACAATCTATTAACAATTTTTTTCATTGAAGTAAAACAGTTTTCACGGTTCTGATAGTTTAAAATTTTCTGTCAACTTTTTTTATTATTGTCCACCTAAAAACTTCTACATTGATATTAATAGCAAAAACAATTCTGATTAATATTGATTGAAAGTTTAAAGTTAACATTATAAAATATTTTTGATAAACTATTGATAAAAAATGATAATTTTTCTATGATAAAAAAATGTTACAAATTTTGACAAAAAAAATCAGGATAAATATCAATTGAAGAAAATTTAATTCACATCCCTAATAAACATTGATAATATTATATAAGAAATAATAATAATAAAAAAAAGTCCTAACAACTTAAATCACAAAATAATTCTTATTAAATTAACATCAGTAAAAAACCTTGAGTGACATCATGCATAAAAAAATAACAATGTCGGTTCAAAAACAAAATGAAACACAGAAAGAAAAATAGTAAGAACAAAATATGAATTTGAAAATATAAAAATTTTCAGATTCTTACGATGAAATTTAAAACTTTTTAATTTTAAACGATCCAGTTATTTTAGTAAAATTATAAAATTTCAATCCTTTTTAAAAAAATTTATTCGGAAAACATAGTTTATCATTACTAAATTTGATCTAATCACTGATTTTTTTTTCTTTTTATTCTTTTCTCTAATCTCCTAAACCAAACGGACAAACACATGGTTTGAAAAATACTTCACTTTCTATTTGGATAATTGATACGTTAATCTAGTTATTGAACAACCAAATATTTATTTTAGTTTCTAAAAATGGAAAAAGGCACTGCCATTATGAACTCTTTGAAAAAGAAAAAGTAAAAAACAAGAACAAACAAGAAGAATAAAAGAAAAAAAAATTGGCCATTAGATCAAAATTTAAAAAATCAACGGTAAAGAAGACACTTCTTCGCCACAGCTACTTTCTCCATTTACCTACTGGTATTTATTTATTTGTTTATATCCATCCCATAGATTATCATCTTTATATATTTTTTTTCTTTAGGATGTGTTTGTTTCTTAAGATAGTTTGTATATAAAAAAAAAAGTGTTATAAATTATATGTTTAATTAGTAAGATGGTAGCGGATGGTAGCAGATGTGTCAGTTTGGTATACGCTTTTAAAATAATGTCAATTGAGTCTCGATTTTTGAAATGTTTCAATTAGGTTCTTTTCAGAACAAAATTATTAACGCCGTTATTATGTATTGATATTTATATTAAAATGTAATGGTAAAAGTTATGAATAAAGTTAATGACGTTAATAATTTTTTTATGGAAAAGACCTAATTAAGATACCTGTTTAAAAATTGGGATTCGATTGACACATTTTTAAAAGTGGATACCAAAATTACATATTTAAACTATAGTGAGTATATCAGACTAATTAAACCTAACTTATATTATACTTAAATTTATAATAAATATTTTTCTCAAATGTAAACTGTATTTTCTATTTATAACGATCAATTTAGACAGTGAAGTACGATTTTTTAACTATAGATGATTTTAAATAATTTTAAATATATTTTAGTCTTTGCTAATATAACTTTATTTATTTTTAGTTCCTGTAAATATTTTTTATTTTAAACTTCTATCAGTTTTTTAATATTTGTCAGTCATTACCGTGAGTTATAATTAGTTTAATGTTAAAAGAGTTAAATAATTAAGATATCAAAGAATTTTTCAGGTAGTTGAATTTTTTAAAATACTTATATTTCATTTTTTATGCAGGAAAGTAAAATAAATTAAACTACTAGATTAAAAAGAATCCTTTAATCAACACAAACAATTCGCATTTGTAATAGTAGTAATAATAAACATCTTAATAAATATGAAAATTAGTAAACATAAATACAATAAAAAAAATTATGAAATAGTTATATAACTTGTAAAAAAATTCACTAAATGAGTCTGGAAAATAAAGTAAGTCATTCCTTATGGATTCATTCTCCAATATTATTGTGATAATATGAGTATGTATGTACTCAGTGTAACGTCCCATTTAATTATTAAGCGAAATTAAAAGAAACGTCACATACATAGTACAATCGCACAGATCTGAGGTCTCAGACACAACCCCTACAATTCTATGCACACCACGGTACCAAAGAAAACTGGATAAAAGTCTAACAGGAGGAAATAGAGTATTAAGGAGTCAAGCAATACATGGGCCCTAGCCTTAACAAAACCCAAAAGAAACATGAAGTCCAGCTCAAAGACTATGCAGCGGGGTCATCTCTCCTCTGCTGACCACGAATGCCTCTCGCGTTTGCTCCCATCAATAAATTGATGATCATTGCAAGAGTAGAAGAATAACATACAGAGCAAATAAACAAGCAAAGGGTAAGCTAGTGCCAAAACCAGTTCATCACAGTAATCATATACATATTCACAGTCCATTTCACTTACATCACACAAGCATGTTAAGACCCTCCAAACAATACACTAAGACTCGACTCATCCGGATACATATAACTTAGTCGGATTCAGCGGATGCTTGCACTTGTGGTGGATACCTCTGCTCACCCCCGAGCTATGTGTTACAAATATTACAATGAATCAATTTCCCTCACCACAAGGTTAGCCCTTAATGAATTTCAGGCCTCCTACTACACTCACCACAGGAGTTAGTCCGCTCTAAGTGAGACTAACTGACTCCTTAGAGTGTCAGGATGCGATCCTTATCTTGAATCCTTACCAAGTTATATAGATGGGACACCACCATGAACACCCATTAACAGGGGCCATGGAATTACATACCGACCACTGAAGCACGACCCTAAAGTCCCACCTAGAGACTTCAAGGAATTATGTACTGACCCCATACCAAATATATACAAACAGCCAAGTAATAGATATAGATATCATGCATAGAAACCTCATACCAACTTCCGTAACCAACCCTCATTTATCACAGGTTGAATCAACGCCAACTCGTTATTCCCAACCATGCATAAAGTACTTCCTCTCATACCAATATCATGCCACCGAATTACCAACCATCAAGGTCCATTGTTGCTCATGCCAAATTCGTGACCACACACATATATACATATATATACCTCCAACCCCTCATGTACAATCCATATAAAGATCAAGCCAAGCTCACAATTCCCCACATATAATCCTTTCCCAATCATGCATAATCATTCCCATTAAGCCCTCATTCAGTAACTCAAACAAGCATAAGCTAAACATCCAAACATAGAGGGAAAATCAACTCGGGACGCATCCTCGCCCAGCTCTTCGCTCAGGCTGGAGGGTCTCGCTCAAGCGAGAAGGACTCTCGCTTAGGCGAGATCCCCTTCGCCTAGGCGAGACATCTGCTCACTCAAAACGAGTTTTGGTCGCTTGAGCGACAACTCGCTTGAGCGACAACTCGCGCAGAAAGCCCTGGGCGAGCCTCTGCTAATCTCGCCTAGGCGAGACAAGCTCGCTTAGGCGAGATTATCAGTGCTCGCCATTGTTCACGCCTGCATCACACATAAACATACACCAAATAGGAAAAACCAGCCAGTCCAAGCATCCATGACAATATATCAAACTCAAAAATCATGAAACTAAAACGGTACAAATCACAATCACACTAGACAAGGGGGTTCTAGCTTCCCTTACCTGGAATATGCTAGTACAGGAACTCAACCGCAAACACGAACACCACGGCTCTAGGGGTATGCTTATGAACTGGAAAACAATTGAGCAGATTACAAGATAAGCTCACTACAGAATCCTAGCTGAAAACAAATATGAAGAAACACAGAAGGGAGTACGAGCACGAGTTGAAATGGACTTACGAGAAGCGGAAAAACTGGTTCGAGCTCACTTGATGCGAAAAGGTAGCTGAACCCTAGCAGAGCTCTCTCTCTCGGAATAGAAGGAGTGACGGCTGATTTTGTGAAGAGTGAGGGTGAGTATGTTAGGACAGATTAGGGTTTAGTTTTATCACTTGGGCCAGCCCTAGACCCAATTACAAGGGGAGGCCTTTACTTTAGGGTCAGAAATGAATAAACGATTTTTATGGGCCTTACACCCGGTACTCTCCATAACTCTTATTAGCTCTATCAAATAGCTTGAACTAAACACTTATTCTTCAGTTTTGAAGAACACACTTCACATTATCACACATAAAACATAATCCCAGGATGTTCTCCAAACCTACCAGAAAGATGTACAAAATCTCTCGTTACTTAAGTTATTAAATATCATAACTACTGTTTTCTAAATCCACTTTGATAGCAAAAGCCCCTTTGCTTTTGAATTTGCTAGCCTCTTGAGCCAAGATGGCTTTGTCAAGGGTTTCCTTCTTGGACTATTATACTCTCAAATTTTCAATCAATATTAAAAAAAAAACTATAATTTACTTATATCCTTATAATGTATTTTTCATATATAATTTTGAAGATTTTAAGATAATTTATTTTCTAATATATCATAAATACATTTTACCTTAAAAAAATAATAAATATGTTTTATACTTTTAAGAATTACTAATGATATAATATGTTAAAATTATAATATATAACATTGATTGTTATTCTTTTTTTTATACACTTTAAACTGATAGAACTTAATTTTATTTATCATACATTAATATATTTGTTCATTATTCTTTATTTATAAATTTACAAAAATATATAACTATATATAAAGTAAAATCTACATACAATTATTTTTTGATGATATTTTATAGATAAAAAATTAAAATATAAAATTATTTTTCATGGTATATTAAAAATAAATAAACAATTATATATGATCATCTTATTTATAAAATACTGAATATATTACTTAACTGAATTATGCACTTAGAATAACTTTTTACACAACTTATTTAAACTTGTGAAATTCTTATTTATTTCCATATGCCTCTTAGCGAAATTCATTAAAGTAGTTTTTTTATAATCAAAATTATTATCACAAACTTTTTTATGCTAATTTTATTGAATAAAATACTTAATTAAGTTGTTTATTCAGCCACACCCCTAAAAAGTTTTCCAAAATCCTTGTTGCTACTAATGAGAAGTTCTTGTAAATTTAAGTTTTGTTTTTATCTTGTGCTTCAGCATGTTAAGTGATAACATGCAGTAACTAGTTTCTATGAGTCTACCTCATTTTTATATAGACTTCGAGTCACCTAGCAGGTCCTTGTAGCTGCTGCTTGAGCTTAAGCTTTCTACCATTTGATGTAATCTTGATTTAGATAATGGTGTCAAATTATGAAGAAGAACAACTATATGAATATGACTATATCAATTCCAGGTTGCGTAATAATATTACAACTCATGCATGCATTCAATTTATTTCAGGGCGCTGCATGAGAAAGAGGAGAGAAAAAAGGGAGGGTTAACTCGGAATCAGTTTTTCCTCACAGCATTTCTTTGCAGTTTTGCGTATTATGTTTTTCCTGGTTACTTGTTCCCTATGTTAACATCGATTTCGTGGATTTGCTGGATGTTTCCCTCGTCCGTGATAGCACACCAGTTAGGTTCAGGCTTGCATGGTCTTGGAGTTGGTGCTGTTGGTTTTGACTGGTCAAGTATATGTTCATATCTTGGTAGCCCATTGGCCAGTCCATGGTTTGCTACGGCTAATGTTGCTGCTGGTTTTGCCATTTTCGTATATGTCATCGTGCCCATTGCTTATTCCACAAACCTTTACAACGCAAGAAGATTCCCCATATTTTCCGATGACCTATTCATGTCCAGTGGTCAAAAGTACAACATCTCAGCTATAATAGACTCCAACTTTCACCTTGACATGGAGGCTTATGAGCGTGAGGGTCCTCTTTATCTCAGCACCATGTTTGCCATGTCCTATGGCATTGGTTTTGCTTGTCTTTCTGCAACTCTCGTTCATGTCACACTCTTCCATGGGAGGTATAATAATCAATCAAGCAAGCTATTTCTAGTTTCCATTGAAAGTTTTAATGTGTCGCTGTAGTTGAATTGTTGTCACTGCAGTGAAATGTTGCGACTGAGTAAGTCTGCATTCCAAGAGAATAAGATAGACATACACACGAAGATCATGAGAAAGAACTACAAACAAGTTCCTGAATGGTGGTTTCTTTGCATTCTTCTGTTCAACATTGTGGCAACTGTATCTGTATGTGAATATTTCAACAATGAACTCCAACTACCATGGTGGGGTGTGGTGTTAGCCTGTGTTGTTGCCATGTCATTTACTCTTCCCATTGGAGTAATTAGAGCCACAACAAATCAGGTACACAAGTAAATAAAATTCTTGGTAATGGTAAAATTTGTGTACAACATTAAATTGATGCCACACCCAATTGTATACTTTTTCTCTGCTTCAAGTTTAACTGTTGTATTGGTGTGACTGAATTAAATAGTTTGATTTTTCTTCCTTCGTTATCAATCATATGGGCTAAGAAAAACTAATTTTCCTTGTGGTGAAGGCACCAGCTTTGAATATAATAACAGAGTACATAATTGGCTACGTCTACCCAGGATATCCTGTTGCCAGCATGTTGTTTAAAGTGTATGGTAATGTGAGCATGAAGCAAGCGATTTTCTTCTTACAAGATTTTAAGCTTGGCCATTACATGAAGATCCCTCCTAGAGAAATGTTCTTGGCACAGGTTTGCCCACTTACTCCTCCCTTATCAAAAACAGAGAAAAAACAAACAGAAGTTATTGTTTTTAAGATTAATTATGGTTTTTGTTCTTAATGCGACTATGATTTTCGGTTTTACTTCAAACTTTGATTCTATTCGATCCTCTTAAGTCCTAATACTCAAAAAACGTATAGATATAATCATAACAATTTTGACAGTGAAAGGATACATAACGGTTTCAGTATTCAGTTTACAAGATGAAGTTTTCTTCAAATTTAACTTATTAGCAAATTATGAATCATAAGAATCCCCTTAATTACTTGCTTCTGTAGGTACTGGGCACCTTAATATCCGCAGTGGTGCATTTACTAACAGCATGGTGGCTGATGAACACTGTTCCAAACATATGCGAACGAGAATTGCTTCCAGCAGGAAGTCCTTGGACTTGTCCCAGTGATCATGTGTTCTATGACGCATCTGTGATATGGGGTTTGATAGGGCCTCGTAGAATTTTCGGAGACCTTGGACACTACTCGGCTATTAACTGGTTTTTCTTGGCTGGAGCAATAGCTCCTTTCTTAGTTTGGGTAGCACACAAGGCCTTGCCTCAAAAACAATGGATCAGGCTCATCACTGTGCCAGTGCTCTTGGGTGCACTAGCTGACATGCCTCCAGCCACAGCAGTAAACTACAGCAGTTGGGTTCTTGTCGGGTTTGTGTCAGGGTTTGTTGTGTACCGTTACCATCGTGGTTGGTGGAGCCGACACAACTATGTCTTGTCTGGGGCACTTGATGCTGGTTTGGCCTTCATGGGGGTTTTGCTCTACTTGTGTTTGGGGATGGAACGTATCAGCATAAACTGGTGGGGCAGTGATTCAGATAGGTGCCCCTTAGCTTCATGTCCAACTGCTCCAGGTGTTGAATCTAAAGGGTGTCCTATTTACTGAGCTTGTGCATGATAAAATGGTGTTCAACTGTTATCGGAGCCATGGTTCTGATTTGCAGTTGAGAGTGCCTTGTTGCAAACTGCAAGCATGTTGCTGCAGTTTCTGTGGACTACAATTTAAAGCCATGGACTTGTATAGTAATGGCAAAGATATTTATAAATGCTGCTGTGATTCTTTCTTCTGTGACTGTAGAGGTTGTGTAAATTTTATGAAATAATGGATTTATTTATGATTGATGATGTAAATTTTATAAAAATATTTAAAGAATAATTATGATATATTATTTTAAAGAATATGTACCATATATTTACTCACGCGAGTAATAATGTTTAAATTCCAGTTAACATAATGTTTGATTTAATAATATTTGCTAATAGAATATTTGACATATCTTAACACCTCACTCAAGTTTGTGCATGAATATCACACGTTCCCAACTTGAATAGAGATTCATTAAACACTTTGCTTGACACTCTTTTACTGAGAAACACTTTCATGATTAGTTTCAACTACATTAGTATTATCAGAGATAGGATCAGAAGGTATCTCTGAAGAGTCGAGCCGAACCTATGGAGAAGATTGAGCCAATTGGTTAGGATCAGAAGACACTGTATTATCCAAAGGAGAAGTTTCCATATTTAGGATTGATTCACTTCCTATAGAATGATCCTCACACGATAATTTATCTTTACAGTATAATTTTATATCTGGTATATCAAACATACTAACATCATGATTATGCACTTCACTTTCATTACCGCCCTGAAATGTAGAATTAACATAAAAAAAATTATACTCGTTAAATGTCACATCCATAGAGATATAAAATTTCTTTGATGGTGGATGGTAAACACAATAGCCTTTCTGAGTTGATCCATACCCAACAAAAACACATTTTAAAGCTCGTTCTTCAAGATTTGTATGTTGATGTGGGTGTAAGTGAGCATATATAACACATCTAAAAATATGAGGTGGTAAAGAAACTATGGAAGGAAGGATACAATGATCAGACAACACATCTAAAGGCCTTCGAAGGTTAAGCACACTAGAAGGTGTTTGATTAATCAAATAAATTACAGAACTCACAACCTCACCCTATAAATGATATGAGACATTACCATATATCTAGTGATCCTGTAACCTCTAATAATGGGTTGGATAAAATAAGTCAACATAAGAATGTGATTTGGTTAACTTGCTGACAAAGAGAAGATTACAGTTCAATGTAGGAACAAATAAAACATCAGGAATTGATAAAGAAGGTGAAAGGGATATAGTACCTACACCTTCAATAGGAGATGATACCTCATTGGCATTAATAATAGCAATTTTAGAACAATTAAGGGAAAAATAGTAAATTTATTTGGACAAGATTAAGAACAGAGTTAGAAAAAACCTAGATTCAACACCCTTTAGATTCAACACCTGAATCAATTATCCAATCACTACCCCCGAGTTATTTGAGTGAGTTAGAAAAAACCTAGATCACTAAATTCCTCTTCCAACATGATCTTTCGTTGGTCATGATACTTCGTCGATCACAATATCTCCGTAACTTCATGTGTTGCATTCAAATTGAAGGAAACAAAGAAAAACACAAGGTGAGGATCCACCATTTTCAATTGTCCTTGTTATATGAACGAAGTCAACCTTGAATTCTGTGATTCTTCTTTCTTTTTGTTAGTTGTGTTCGATTTTGAGTATAAGAATGATGGGTAAAGGGGGTGAATGTTAGGAACAAGACAATAAAGGAAAGAATAAAGGAGAGAAAAATAGACACAGAGAATTTAACGTGGTTCGGCGTACAATGTGTATGCCTACGTCCACGACTACACTAGGAAGTATTTGTATTTCTGGT
>Ga0214545_1011736_pt1 | contig 11920 bp, 5 predicted proteins | sample CNSS4metaG_FD_160064 | JGI IMG/M metagenome (GOLD analysis project Ga0214545, IMG submission 160064) | Root nodule microbial communities from cowpea collected in UCLA plant growth center, Los Angeles, California, USA - CNSS4 | ecosystem: Host-associated > Plants > Roots > Nodule | place: USA... | reverse complement strand
AATTTACAAAATTAAAATTTATTGGTTAGTAAAATAGTTACTAATATAAATAAAAAATTATAATTGGTCACTAAATTTGTCACTAATTAATTAGAGACCAATTTAGTAACTAAGTTATTTTGGTAGCCAAAACTTAGGTAGCTAATTTTTAGTGACCACTTTTCTTTTATAGTCAAAACTATGGTAGCTAATTTTAAAAACCAATTTAGTGACCAATTATAATTTTTTATTCATAATAGTAAATATTTTAGTAACCAATAATTTGTTTACTTTGTAAACTTGTATCTAAATTAATAATTATAGTAACTAACAGTTTTTGGTCACTAAAATTGGTTACTAATAAAGCATTTTCTTGTAGTGGTAGGACATTGGGAAGCAAATGTGTGGATCTGGGACCTATCATGGAGGAGGTAGAGACTATTCTAGGAGGTATCATTGGAGGAACAACTAATCCTTTTACTAAATAGCCAAAGCTTGAGAAAGGGATTCCCTGATACTTGGAAGTGGAAGGAAGGTGGGTGGAATTAAGCTCATTGCATCATGTTAAGGCTAAGGATAACTTTCAACAATTCCATCTTCTTAACCTTAATAGTAGGCAAAATATAATATGGCAAGGTATGTGGCTAGCAATTGTGGGGGAAATTTGGAAACATACGAATGGGATTGTCTTTAATAAGAGGAAAGTAGACCTTGTAGAGATATTTGCTCTTGCTCAGGTAACAACTTGGGTATGGATGAAATATAAAATCCCATCTGTAAAGTTTTCATACAGTGAATGGTATCTCTGTCCCTATGCATGTTTAAAATCTCTTTGATATGGTAATTGTTGTGTGTTTAAGTATGCTAGGCCAGCAAGTGCAGGATTCTTTGGTGGAAGGGACCAAGAAAATCAAATGATACAATTGTAGTTCTTACTCAAATCAACACTTAAATTCGCACTCAAATCTTGCGTTTGCAACTATCTTCTCCCTAGGTGTTGGAGGACATGTGCTAAAACTTATGATATTTGAATTGCTTCTAGATTGGATTGAAAAGCAGCAGGGCTTCTTAGCTTAATCGTTGCGGGTCCTATATCATGTTAGGCACGAGTTTTGGTTTTCCTATACATCTTTAGCTCTATTTGTGCTGGTCACTACAGTATAGCTATGGCCAACCTTTTGTTTAGGCAATGTTTTGCCTCTGTGTTTGTAAGTGTTATTTCCCTATCTTGCTTCTAGATTTAGCCTTTATCCTCTAGACTTTCTCTTACACGTTTGTTGTCTATTCTTGTTGCCTATCCTGCTTTGTATGGCCAACCACATCACCCTCACATCCTACTTCTACCTCAACCCCAACTTCTTCCTGACCCAGTTCTTCATCCATTCTAGGACTAGTAATAAAATGAACTACCTCGGGCTGACAAGGAATGTGCGACATATATATCTACTTTTTCATTCCTATCCTCCGCATACTTAGCCAACGCTAATGCCTTCTTATCGTCACTCAACAATCTTAGATTGTTTAACAACGTCTCTTTTGAGGACCAATTCCATTAGATTTAAAACGTGGATGAATGAATTGAGCAAACGTTAGATGGGGGACTAAAACCAAAAATTACCCATACTTGAGGGACGAAAAATATAATTAACCCTATTTATTTATTCTTTGCTAATAAAAAAATCAAAGTATTACACCTTCGAAAAAGAGGAATTATTAAGAAATGCACTTTTAAGCCTAATTTAATTTATAAAATATATGATTTTCAATTTAATAAATTTTGTTACGGCTAATTCAAATTTTTTATGTAATATTTACATTCAGTTACATACAATCAATCAGTCATATCTAGATGTGTCAATTTGGCCTAGCCCATAGGGCTTGGCCATAGCCCATGTGGGTTAAGGCCAAAAAAGCTCACATCGAAAAAAAGTCCACATCAAAGAAGCCCACAAGGCCAAAAGCCCCACAAAATCCTTGTAAGTCAGGGTCAATCCATGGGCTTTCATCTTCAACATGAAAAATATATTATTATCTGTGGGACAGACCCAACGACTCGGATAAGCACAACGACCCAAAGTTGCCCAACAAGCACGACGACCTAGACGAGCTCGATGACCCAAACGGGTCCGATGACCCAAACGATTCCGACAATCCGAATGGGCCAAACAACCTGAACCTACACGATAGCACGGACAGCCGACAATCCAGACAGGCCCGACGATTCAGACAGACCAAACAAACCGGACAAGCACAACGACCCGGATGGTCCCCACCAGCCGGACGGGCCCGACAAACTAGACGGCCTAACGACCCGGACAAGTGTGAAGATCGGACGGGCCCGACAAAATGGACGGGGTCCAACAAACCAAACTGACCCGATGACCAAGATGAATCTGACGACCATAACGGGTCCAACGAGTCAGAAGATTCGGACGGGCACAACGAACTTGACAGGCCAAATGACCTGGATGGGCCTGTCTGGTCGAGCTTAATGACATGTACAAGCATAACCACTTGGACGGACCCGACAATCTGAACGGGTCCAATGACCAAGATGAGTCTGACGACCAGAACGGGCCCAATGAGTCGGACGGGTCAAACGATCCGGACGGGCCCAACAAACTTGGCCGGCCAAATGACCTAGACGGAGCCGTCCAAACCATTGGGCCCGTCTGGATAGTCGAGGTCATTCAACTCGTCGGGCTCGTCCGTATTTTTGGACTTGTCGGGTTATGGAGCTTGTTCAGGTCGTTAGACCCGTCTGGATTGAGTAATCGATCCCGTCGGGGTCGTCCGGTCCATCCAGATCATTGTGCTTGTCCGGGTCGTCGGGCTCATACAGATCATCGAGTCGTCAAACCCGTCCGAATCTTCGTGTCCGTCTAGATCATCGGGCCCATTCAAGTCATTGGGTCCGTTCGGGTTTTCAGGCTCATTTGTGTCGTTGGGCCCTTCTGGATAGTTGGGCTCGTCCAAGTCGTTAGGCTCGTTCGGATCGTCAGGCTTGTTTGGGTCATCATGAACGTTAGGTCTTCAGACCCGTCAAGTTTGTTGGATCGGTTTGGGTCTTCGAGCCTGTTCGGGCCTTAGGGCCCGTCTAGGTCGTTGGATTCAAACTTGTCCGTATGATCAGACCTGTTTTGCTCGTCGGGCCTGTCTGGGTCTTCGAACCCATCCAGGTCGCTCAGCTTGATCTTTGACTCTGACTTGTAGTATTATTTATGGAGTCTAACCCACCTTAGCCCTAGTCCTAACCCATTAGAGAGGGATATTTGAGGGCTAGAACTTTTTTTTGACCCTCTCATTTGGAACCTCTCTGAAAGGGACTTTACGAAGAGTAAGCCGAGCCCGCCCATGAGCCAAATTCACATCTCTTCTCTTCAATTATTTTTTATAAATAGGTTCCAGATCTGAATGTATGAACGTTAATTACAGGAACAGATCGCGTTAAAGATTCCTATAAAGGACATGTACAATTTCCATTGAATTTGAACCGACCTATATATTCTTACATTATTTAAAAGATACAAAGGCCAATAGTGATTTACAGAGTCAATTATATACAGCTCATCATGGGTATAGAAGCAAAAGGGAACTTAGAAAACTGATGCAAAAATTACATCACCAAAATTCTTGTATACATGTCAAATTCTCAGAGGCCCTGTGTCCATAAAGTAAAAGCTTCTGATATAGGTGTTCGTATTTCCTGAAAAATCGAGGGATTTTATACTTTGATTTCCTACATAACAGTTACACAAAACATGCACAAACAAAGAGTTATCAGATTACCTCAGGAAGCTGCAGATGACGATGTATGTACATTGTCAGATTCAACAATCGTTTCCCACTTAAGGTACAATGATGTTGTCTGGGGAGTGACACTGTGCATGAAGTTTTGCAATAAAGCTAGACCGTGAAGTCACGTTCTTTTTGGAAATGGTAGGTAAAGTGCGCTTAAGCCAAGACTCTGATGGAGCTTTTAGTGAAGGTAGGACCAAAGGAAGTCCAAAGCAGCTTGCACCAGATGTTTCTTGGTGGCCAGATTTTGTAAAACGTCGATTGATATCCAAAGAACACTCTTTATCACCCCCTCTGCTATTGGTCTGAGAGGTAACCTTATTTACAGAATCTACATACATTGTTTTCTCACGAACATGATTTTCATAATCATGTTGAGTGCTCTCATAGGATACTATTTTTCTGCAAACTCTTTGATGTGGATGAGTGGCATGTCTAGATTTTACAAGAACATCCAAAATCTCTTTTTCTTCTGTAAAGCCACAGGTAGTTCTAACTTGCTGCAGAATAAGAAAATAATAACAATTAACCGCACCTAAAGTGAAACAATGGCAAAAGAAAAAAGTAGATAGAGTCAAATTAATACCCCTTTTGTAGATCCAATGTGAGAAGCACCTGATTTATCATGCATTCGATGAGCTGCATTTCTTTGATCCTTATCCATTCTTAATCCAGGCATTGGATTCAAAATGCAGAACCGAGGAAACAGCCCACAACTAGTAGTGTTGGATTTTTCGTATTCATTGCATTCATCACTTTCTACGTTCACTTCTCTCTTTTTCTGTTTTTGCTGTTCTTGTCCAACGAGTTCCTTCTTGGACACATAACCAATCATGAAATCACGAGCTTGTAGATGATCACTTGAGAAACTCCCATACGATTGAGCCTCTTGTTCCTCCCAACCACTCAAACCAGAGAAACTACAGCTCGTGAAGAATGACTCACTCCTGGAAAGAGTGTCAAAAGCATCTTTATAGGATTCATCTCCATCATCTGAATAAGAACTTTCCTTCTCCATATTTCCATCTTTTGAATATTTTGGTACTCTTTTATCCAGAGATGCAACCCTCTGAGAGTTGGAAGAAAAGGAGCTTCCGGTTCTCGACTCAGTAACTGATTGTGTCTGTAACTTGGTTTCATCTTTGGGTTTTCCTGGGACTTTCTCCCATACAAAAGGAACAGTTCCAGCATTCCTCACTGGAACCGACTTTAACTCTGATTGGTAATGAGTTAATGAGTCATCAGTTTTGCTTCTGCGGTCTGCTTCATTGGCCACTGTTGATGAGAAACGCCTCACTGATAAAAGTGGCTGGTTAAAATTCAACTGCTTTTCTTCCATTAGGTCTTTCAGTATCATGGAATTAGCTTCTGCGATAAAAATGATAAAACTAAAGAATCGTAGATTAAAGAGAAAAATATGTTCCAGTTTTATTGCGATCCTTGATATGACAGAAAATTTGTCACAGTTGTAATTTTGTCATGGTTCTTGATATTGCAAGAAATCGCAGACAAATATAGCTGAGCATTCATCAAAAGCAGTCACGTCATTCAAGAACTAGGACCAAGAAAGCTTTGATGCTTCTTGCATTAGAGTATAACAAAGAAACACATTTTTATTTTCTAAACAACATTCACTGTGTCATTCATCATAATGTACAGAAACCAAGAAACGCCAACAAATACACATACACACACGAACACGGAGAGAAAGAGTTCAGGAAAAGAACCTTGGAAAGAAAAAATGAGTCGGCCCAGGAATCAACCTACTTTCTTCGTTTGGAAAGCTAGTGAATAAAACCTGCAAAGCAATTTCGTGTCTTGCACAAGGACATGAGATAAAGAAGACAAAGAAAGAAAGGAATTGCTTTCAGAATAACACATAAACTATGTTGTACGCTTGTGTTCGTTGCTTTGCAGCAGAGGCGAGTAAATCCTTCTCTAATCTCTATCTAGTGTAGCATTTTACTTTGTATGAAAAAGAAAAGATAAAATGTAAATTTTATATTAGGGAAAACATGTGTGGGATCATGTGACAGAGAAGCCAGAGCAGGGATAACCATGAGTCTGGTGCATATCAATCAGTACACAAAAAATGATACTGTGCATGAAAAGAGTTGAAAATCACAAAAAGGCTTCGATTGTTGAGGGAAGAATAATGTTTGGTACAAACCTTGGTGAGAGTAACACAGATAGAAGATAGAGCAATATTAATGAGTGATGTGATTCAATACGATGAGAGAAGAAAATATATGAAACGTGTCAATTAACTGTTTTCTTCTTCTTCCTTCTGTTTTATTTTCTTGCTAAATGAAATTAGGAATATGCTAAATCCAAATCTGCGGGATAAGTTTTTGTTATGCCAATGATGATAAGAAAAGAAGAGAAACCCACGCACAAAGTAAATAACATATGCTAAAAATATGATTCTTTCATCCGCGTATTATATTTAAATTTTCCTTAATTAAACTAACCAACTAATAATTTATGTAGACAATACAGAAAATTTGGCGTTATAGCTATTGTTGTTTTAAAAACCGAACATAGATTTTCATCATGAATTGTTGAATTATAGATATGCCTCTTCATCCGGTTCCTGAAACTATTGAACGGTAGATTCCTTCTATATACTAAGAAAATAAATATACAGTTAGAAAATTAATTTCATTAGAAAACAATATGTGAGTAAAGAAATATAATATTTACTTCATGAATTTGCTAGAGCTCGCATGTGTAGCTGCAAAATGATGTCACTTGTTACAGGTGTCAACACGATAGAGCACGTTTCCTCACTTGGAACTTTAGAACTATAAATAATCATACTTTCTAATTATTTAAAAAATTATTTACAAATGACTGGCCCAGTAAAAGGATTTGGGTTTGTTACTTTTTGCACCTGTTACTTGGGCTGTTTCTTACCAAATAGAGAAATAGTTCAAATGTTATCTTAGAAGTTAAAAGTTATTATTTTATCGTTTGACAAAATTATTAATCAATATAGTGATAAATACAAAGTTATAAGGAGTTTAATATTATTATGTCGATAGCATATATTTCCGATAATTGTAATATTAGCTTTCTAATTGATTTAAACTCTTGCCATTTTTTATTACAGTTTTTTGTTTTAATCTTTGAAATTGCATTCTTATTAATCATGATTTATGTTTTAAAATATTGTTAATCAAATTTGAAATAAAATAAATCAACACACTTTTAAGTAGATGCTATTGAGAAATTAATTTTAAGATATTTTTTATGAAGTTTTTGACTTTACACAACATTTATTGCACCTAACATTTATTCTAGTTGAATTTTGTATATTTGGATTTAATTGAGCTTTAACTGATGTCAGTTAATTCTAAAAGTTGGATGTGGTTTGATATAGTACATTAAAAACTCAATTTGAAATTTGAAGAGCAAAATTTAGCAATTACAAAGTGTAATTAAATATTGTATTTATAAAAATATTGTTTTACACATTTTTCTAACTTCATTTTCGTTAAATTTTCTTTAAAATTAAAAGATAACTAAGGAATTATATATTGAGAGAATACAAGTTTAAGGAGTGGCCAATGAAAATTAAGTCAAACAACCTATTATTTGGTAACCCTATTAAATGGATCGTTTTAGTGTATGCTAATATAAAAATTATTGGTGTTCAACTTTGAGAGAACTAATTAGAATTTGTTAATTATTCGGTTAATTAAAATTTAATTCTCAGTCATACCTATAAAAAAGTTGCCAGCTCGGAATGCTCTTCCAAAAGAAAGAAAGTAAAACTCTACTCCTAAGATATTATGTTGAATACTTAAATATTCTCTCTCTACATGTATTGATTCACTTATCATTGATCAAATTGCAAACTTGTGTAAGAAATTTCCAACCTACCTTAATACTTTAAAATTTACTTTCTCATCATTTCACATTTGACATTTGTTCAACAACCAATGTATGAACACCGACAAACTTAGTCTAAAAGTTTATCATCGTAGTAATAAGCTTGGAAAAGCAAAATAAAAATGTTTTCATCGCGCGACATGCGTTTGAATGGAATATTTTTTTGCCTCGTTTTGCATTTTATTAGATCGGTTTCATATTGATTCTCACTATTTTAATAGTTAAAATCTGATATATTCACTTTAAAAAATAAATAATTATATTCATTTGGTGTTGGTGTAAGCAAAGTACAATTAACGTAGAAAATGAAATATGAATTATTCAAGTTTCTGCTTGAGTTGGTTTGCTAATTTGACTTGATAACCAAGCCATAAAATTTAATTAATTTAGAATTACTTTGTCAAAATCAGAAGGGACTACCAATTAATTGATTAATTAATTAATTAATTAATATATGACTTATATCACACTTTTGGCATAATTAGAAGTGACAACCGACGTTGGTTGAACATGGTTTGAACTACGATTTTAACTCACCCAAAACATGTTCACATTTAACAACTAATTATCTTTAAATAAAATTATCATTAATAAAAAATATTCATGTATAAAAAGTAAACGAAGTACCCAACTTTCTTTTTCAAAAGAGTGATTGTGATATTTTTGCAACACACATCTTATTTTTTCAATTTTTCCCGTTATTTGTGTATTGGAATTGAAAACTTATGAGAGACAAGGTTCTATATTGTCGTGTTTTTAATTTTAATAATTTTTCAAAATCAGAACCCAGAAAATAACCTAAATGCCTCCTTCAACCTAGAAATGAAAATACATAGATGTTAACAACGATTTTTCTGACACGCTTTTAAACATACTGTCGAACAATTATTCTTAAAATCTATTGAAAACTACAAAAACATAAGAAAAAAATGTGACCCCAAAATATATATATTTTTCAATAATTTTTATTCCGGCAGTAAATAATGTACACAGAGTGTATCAAGGATATATAAAAGAGAATGTATTTAAACGTTTTTCTTACAAAATAAATTAATAAATTTTTTGAAATTTGAGAAAATGTGTTTTAAATATAAAGGAACGTTGATAAAAGTTTAATGATAAAATATTATCGCTGTAACATTGATTCACTTTCATCTAATTATAAATTATCATTAATTAGTATTAGGTAGGTTTAACATACGGAAGGTTTCCGTTACAAAATCTCAACTGAGTCCTCAATTTCTAAGTTATTCCAATTGGGTTTTATTTTTTAAAAATTATTTTAATTTGGTCATTTTTGTTAGGGTATCATTGACGACGTTAACTGTGTGTCATGTGTCACTGATTTTTTTATTTTATTTTTTTTTACTTTTTTTCTTGAGAAAATAGCTTACATGTGTCAAATTAGGATTTTGTCACGTGTCAGCTTGTGATTTTTTAAAATTTTTAAATTTAAAATTTTTTTAATTTTTAAATTTAAAAAAAAACTGTCTTGTGTCAAAATATGTTTCTGTCACGTGTCAATCATTTATGTGAAAAATTTCAATTTGATCACTGTATTTGTCATTTTGTCTTAATTTAGTCCTAATTTCTTTTTAAAGTTGAGTGAGTAATTTCATTCCTTCCAAACTGAGACCAAGTTTATCTTTTATATTAATATTATAGTTATATTTTTATTATAATAGATATTTTTTAACTAAATTAAGTTTATTTAAATTTAAATTTTACATTGAATTTTGTAACTTATATAAAACTATTTTAAAATTTTACATTTGAATTTATAAAGTTGTTTAAAAATTATTAAAACAATTTTTTTAAATAAAGTTAAATGCAAAATTTAAATTTAAATAAAATTAATTTGGTTAAAAATATCTATTATAATAAAAATATCATTATAATATTGATATAAAAGTTAAATTTGATCTCAATTTGAAATAGATGAAATTACTTTAGTTTACAAAGAGATTATGACTAAATTGAGACAAAATAACAAATACATGGAACAAATCTAGATTTTTCACATAAATAATTGACATATGACATAATCATATTTTGACACGTGACAGTCTTTTTTTATTCAAAAATTAAAAAAATTAAAAAAATCACAAGCTGACACGTGACAAAACCCTAATTTGACACGTGTCAACTGTTTTTTCACGAAAAAAAAGTAGACAAATAATAAAATATTTTAAAAATATTAAAAATATTTTAAAATAATTTATGAGTTGGCACATGACACACAATTAATGTCGTTAATGATGCCCTAATGGAAAGGACCAAATTGGAACAAATTTTTAAAAAATAGGACCCAATTGGGATAACTTACAAGTTAAGGACCCAATTGAAATTTTGTAACCAAAACGGGGACCTTCCGTGTGATTAAACCTTAGTATTACAAATTTTTAAGATAATTATTGTAAACTTTAAATATACTTATTATATGGAATAATAGTATAAATTATGTATTGTGTAAGGATCCTAAATAAATTTACTAACTACTAGCTTAAATCGATACTAAAATAATAATCAGAAGTACATAAGTGTAAATTTATATACTAAGTATTTAAAATCCTTCAAAATTACGAGTATACTTTTTTTAAAAAATTATAAAATTTTATGGCTGTGAAAGGAATTGTCAAATACATGAGTATAAAATGTATTCAAACGTTCATTCCTATTCAGTAACTCACAATTTCATTGTTGATCTTAATACTACTTGTGTGATTCTCTACCCTGATATAATATACGATTATTGTAGGTAGAAATCACATCCAAAAAAATAAAAGGGTAAGCTAATAAAATTATAACCATCACTAGCATAATTCAAACTATAATTTATACAAACATATCTTACAGAAACATTCATAATGCATGTTTTCCCACTCAACAATTCAAAACATATCATCACCAAAAAACCCTCACATCTCAACCATCATGCATAGCCTCCATGGCTCAATCAATAATAATAACAAAAATCAAATGTCTATCATACAAGCATATCTTACACGACCATTCTCATTCATCATTCATAATAGGGTTAAATATGTTTTTGGTCGCTCAAGTTTCAGTGAATTTTGAAATTAGTCCATCTTCGAAACTTTATACCAATTTAGTCTTCATCTTTAGAAATACGTGGATTTAGTCTTTCTTACCAAATTTTGTTAGCTTTATTTGACATTTTAAACGTATTTTATGATAATATTTTGGTTAACATTGAAGCGAAAATATGTCAAACGGTGTAAACAATTTAAATGCTATCATAAAATGTGCTTGAAATGTCAGATAAACTTAACAAAATTTAGTTAAAAGGACTAAATTCACGCATTTTAAAGATGAAAGACTAAATTGGTCAAAAATGTTGAAGAGAGACTAATTCCAAATTTTACTAAAACTTGAGGAACAAAAACATATTTAACCCTTCATAATATAACAACACGCATATTGTACATTCAATATCACTCTCATTCATCATGCACGGTATATCCACATACCCCTATCTTACATTTCATGTCACTCTCCTCCATCGTTCACAAATTATAATTATATACTATTTTAATCAAAAGACAAAGCAAAACCACAATTAACCCATCTTTGAATAGAAACCGAGCCTAATAATAAATAGATTACGATCATCATAATAAGTGATTATAAAATGTTATTTATGCACTACTAATCACTTTTTAGAGTTCAAAAGAATACAAAATAAATTTTAATATTTTATAACGTAAAATATGAAGAAAATGTAAAATGATATTGATATGTTAATTTAACATATTAAATGAGATTATGTAAGATTTTGAAATTAACACTTTTATCATTTATTTGTGGATTCACAAATGTTAGTTGTCAATGTTTTATTACTAGGGATAATGATATTTTAACCCATTTTTCTTTGACTCACTTTTAAATCACCATTCTCGTCACTCTTATATCATTTATTTTGGTTTTTTCTAGTGATGTGATGATTTAAGAATGATTAAAGTAGTGAGTTAAAAATTGGTCAAAAAAAATAAATTAAAATATCATTATCCTATTACTAACTTTATTTTTTTCAAATTGTTAGCAAGAGATCGAACATACCTTTATCTCATTTTCCTTCTATTTAACCATTAAATTACCTTATCACTGTTCACCCAAATTAATCGTCAGTTTCACTATTATTAATTATCATGCACAACTTTTCTTTTATAGTATAGTCATATAATGTTTTTAGTTTATTGCTATTACTCAATTAAAAGCAAGTTATATA
>Ga0214545_1011735_pt1 | contig 11921 bp, 9 predicted proteins | sample CNSS4metaG_FD_160064 | JGI IMG/M metagenome (GOLD analysis project Ga0214545, IMG submission 160064) | Root nodule microbial communities from cowpea collected in UCLA plant growth center, Los Angeles, California, USA - CNSS4 | ecosystem: Host-associated > Plants > Roots > Nodule | place: USA... | reverse complement strand
ACGGACTATGTTCGTATATGGGAACTCTACCTGGCGTTGCGGTGTATGATCCGTAGCATGTTTTCCCACACGTGCTCTATCGGTTGTGGCCGATAGGTATGGCAGCAAGTCACCTTGAAGTAATCCTCAAACGTTGTAGAACACGAATAATCTGATTGGGGGTCAGATGGTAGGAATTAAAGAATAGGGCATTGTGAGATGTTTATGTTATGTACGATCTCTTGTGTTTATATGCTTATGTTTCTGTAACTTGATATATGTGATTTAATTGTTAAGCTCACCCTATCTGTGTGTGTGTGGCGATGATCGTGTACGTGGTACACGGGAGCAGATGTTGGTGATGCAGGTGGCTCTGGTGCAGCCTAGTCGCGGAGAGAGGATTGACTTGGGGAAACTCTTACGTTTATCTACTTGTTTTTGAAAACATTTGTAAACCCTGATGGGTGACTTAATAATATTGTGGTTTTGGTTTTGTAATGGACGTTGTAAACTTTGTCCGATCATTTAATAAAGTTTTAAATTTTCCCGCGTTTTGGGAAAATGAGGTATTATTAAACGCATTGTTTTATTTATTTCGTTTATTTATTTATAAATCAGTAATATCCTGACGAAATGTTACGTTCAGGACACAACCTTTTAAGCTGATTAAGAAGGTTAGATGTTCCATGTATCTTTGGATCACATCTAAATCGCTTACCACGATGATTACATGTTGCAGTGGAATCTGTGGATTCAAGAGATCTTGGGAAGTGGTCCCAAACAACAGAGGGTGTTTTCTTACCACTAGCATTTGATTTTTTCTTTTTTGTATTTTGGGAATGAGGAACATCATGTTCCCCTCCTACAGCTCCTACAGGTTCAGTTGTAAGGTTTGGTGGGTCAAATTGTTGTGAACTTGGAGGCAATTCGTGGCTGTCTCTCCATTACAACTATAAAGAAAAAAAAATCATAATCAATAACTACCAATCATATATGCGTAATTTATTTTAGAAGACACATATCAATTAGCAAAATAAAATCCAATCAAATATGAATTACTGGATACAAATTATATGTCTCGGAATGAAAGCAAATTCCAAATCAGTCTTGTTTTATGAAATAAAAAAAAAATTAAGTAGTGGAACTAGATGTCTGGATAGTCTGATCAAGGATTCTCAAAACTCAAAAAAAGTAAGAAAAGATAATTTTGTATTTGCTTGCGGATCCCAATAGTGATAATATAGTATTATTATGTTTCAAATTGCTTGATTAATGTCTTTCTCTTGATTAAATGGAGTTCTATATTTGGTTCACAATAATCAGACACCTATATGTAAATCATGCATATATACATGAATATATATATATATATATATATATATATATATATATATATATATATATATAATATTCAATCAATCATAAAAAATATAATAAAAAAAATATTTGACATTATAAAGGAAACGAAAAAACCATTTAAAAACAGTAACACATAACATTAAAAATTCTTAAAATACATAATAACATTACATTAACTCCTAAAAATATTATTTTTTAATATATCTAAGCTTTCTTTTGAAACTAAATACTTTTCACAATGATATCATGCAACCTATAATTTATTAAATAGAGATTTAAACTTTCTTATATAAATAACTCTTAACATTATATTATCATTCAAGCTATAATTTATTAAATATGATCTAAACTTTCTTAAAACCATAAACTCTTCACGGTGATATCTATAATTTTTTAAAATTTTACAAATGAATTTAGCTTTAAAATAGAATTTTAGGATTAAAGTAATAATATAGTTGTTTAAAATAGAATTTTAAGATTAAAGTAATAATATAGTTGAAGAAAATGGTGAGATTGATACCATGAAAAAGCTGAAATGATGGACACAATTGAAGAACTGCAGAGTGCATCCTAACGATATTATAGAATTGCAAGATATAAAACTAAAAAAATTAATGAAAGAAATTTATAATTTACTAACCTGAAACCCCTAGTGTTTCCAAATGTTGCAATTTGCAGAGCAAGCCAAAAGCAAAACATTCACCAAACTAAGAAAATAAACAGGGGTTCTTTCTTCACTATGTGTGAAATAGGAAATAAAAAAGTTACTTTTTTTGAACTTGAAATGGGAACCATGACTGAAGAAGGGGAAGGGTTGTGGTATGTGGTAGCGTGAAGGTTCAATAAAGGTGTAGTAATAGTATGCAGTAACGTAATGATGGTTTGTGGTAATGTGAGACACGATGCAATAAATGAGTCAGTAGAATTGGATTGGACTTTCTACTTTTAACATAAGAGTATAAAATATTTAATGTTCGAGTCGGGTATCTTTTAAAAAATAAATCTATACCCGAACCCGACCATATATATCCGTTGAACCCATTTCTTTTTATCCATTTTAATCTGTATCCATTAAAATCCGACCCATATCTAATTTTATTTTTCGGTCTTTTCAGTTTCGGTCGGTCTCTCACATTTTGCTCACCCCTAGCAACTGCTGCAGTACTAGGTTGGTTGACAAGTTGTCTTTGACTGTCTTACCTCATCCAAAACCTTACAAACTTCATTGGCTTAATGAAGATGGGGATTTGGTAGTCAATCAACAAGTAAAGGTCAAGTTTTCCATAGGGAAATATGAAGATAGTGTGCTATGTGATGTAGTACCTATGGAAGCAAGTCATATCTTATTGGGGAGACCTTGGCAATTTGATAAGAAAACCATGCACAATGGTCTCACCAACGAAATTACCTTTACTCACAAGGCTAAAAAGTTTGTTCTTCATCCTTTTTTGCCATCACAAGTGGTTGAGGATCAACTTCAAATGAAGAACAAAAGAGAAAAAGAGAAATATGAGGAAAATAAAAAAAGTCCTCAAAAATTCCAAAAGCTAAATAACGATGAATCTAAGGCGGGAGAGATTGGTGTTCCTTCTCCCAAGGTCATTCAAAATGAGAACATTTTAACCATGAAATCTTTAAATCAAGTTCTCAATATTGAACAACCTTCATGCCTCCTACTGTGTAAAGGAACACTCACATGTACTGCCATATCTCTTTAGTTTAAGAATCTACCTCCTAAAATTGAAAATCTTTTGAAAGAGTTTGAGGATATATTCCCTAAAGAAGGGCTTGTTAGGTTTCCTCCCTAAAGAATTGAACATCAAATAGATTTAGTGCCTAGGGCTAGTCTACCAAATAGATCAACCTACAGGACAAATCCTCAAGAAACAAATGAGATAGAGTCTGAAGTCCAAGAGTTGTTGGAGAAGGGTTGGGTTCAAAAGAGCCTTAGCCCTTGTGTTGTGTCTGTTTTGTTAGTATCTAAAAAGGATGGGAAATGGAGAATGTGTTGTGATTGTAGAGCCATAAATTACATTACCATTAAATATAGGCATCCCATTCCTAGGCTTGATGACATGCTTGATGAATTGAATGGTTTCCTCATGTTTTCTAAAATTGATCTAAAGAATGGTTATCACCAAATAAGAATCAAAGAAGGTGATGAGTGGAAAACCGCTTTTCAGACCAAATTTGGATTATATGAGTGGTTGGTGATGCCCTTTTGGCTTACTAATGCACTTAGCACATTCATGAGGCTAATGAATCACGTTCTCAGAGAGTGCATAGGAAAGTTTGTGGTTGTCTATTTTGATGACATTTTGATCTATAGCAAAAGCTTACACGAGCACATAGACCATTTGAGGTCTGTCCTTAACATCCTTAGGGTAAATAGTTTCTTTGCAAATAAAGAGATATGCACTTTTTGTGTAGATAGTGTTATTTTCTTAGGTTTTGTAGTAAATAAAAATGGGGTCCATGTTGACCTTACAAAATAAAGGCCATCCAAGAATGGCCTACTCCTAAAAATGTTGGAGTGGTTAGGAGCTTCCATGGTTTGGCAAGCTTTTATAGGAGGTTTGTTCCTAACTTCTCTACTTTGGCTTCACCCTTCAATGAACTTGTTAAGAAAGATGTATCTTTTAATTGGGGTGAAAAACAAGAGTCTGCTTTTCAGCAACTCAAGGAAAAGCTCACCAATGCACCTATTCTAGCTTTACCAAACTTTTCAAAAACCTTTGAGCTAGAGTGTGATGCATTCGGTGTAGGAATAGGTGTTGTGTTGTTGCAAGGAGGGCACCCAATTGCTTATTTCAGTGAAAAACTTCATGGTGCCTCCCTCAACTATCCCACCTATGATAAGGAATTATATGCCTTAGTTAGGGCCTTTCAAACTTGGGAACACTACCTTGTGTCCAAAGAGTTTGTCGTTCATAGTGACCATGAGTCGCTAAAATATTTGAAGGGCCAACACAAGCTAAATAAAAGACACGCTAAGTGGATGGAATTCTTGGAACAATTTCCTTTTATGTGATAAAGTACAAGAAGGGAAAAAGTAATGTGATGGTTGATTCCTTGTCTAGAAGGCTTACTTTGTTTTCAAAATTGGGAGCCCAAATTCTTGGATTTGATCACATTCCAGAAATGTATAATCAAGATTCTGAGTTTTCCTTTACTTATGCTGAATGTATGGAAAGACCTCAAGGAGGGTTCTATGTGAATAAGGGGTATTTGTTTAAAGAAAGAAAAATTTGTATTCCCCAAGGTTCACAAAGAAAACTCCTTGTTTAAGAAACACATGAAGGGGGATTAATGGATCATTTTAGGGTAGAAAAAACCCCAGGTCTTTTAAAAGAGAAATTCTTTTGGCCCCATTTGAGGAAGGATGTCCAAAGGCATTGTAATAGAGGTATTTCATGCTTACAATTTAAGTCCAAAACAATGCCTCATGGATTATACACCCCCTTCCCTGTTGCTTCAGCACCTTGGGAAGATATAAGTATGGATTTTGTCTTAGGACTCCCAAGAACACAAAGGGGTTTTGATTCCATTTTTGTGGTCGTAGATCGTTTTAGCAAAATGACACACTTTATACCCTGCCACAAAGTGGATGATGCTAGCAACATTGCTCGGCTTTTCTTTAGAGATGTGGTTAAGCTTCATGGTATACCCCGCACCATAGTTTCTGATAGAGACACTAAGTTCCTTAGCCATTTTTGGAAAACTCTTTGGTCAAGGCTAAGAACTAAACTTAATTTCTCTACTTCATGTCACCCACAAACTGATGGGCAAACTGAAGTTGTTAATAGATCTTTATCTATTATGTTAAGGGCAATTTTGAAAGGAAACAATAAATCTTGGGATGAATACCTTCCCCATATTGAGTTTGCCTACAATCGAGTAGTTCATAGGACTACTAAGATCTCTTGACTTGAAGTTGTTTATGGCTTTAATCCTCTCACTCCTATGGATTTGTTACCACTTCCTACATCTTTTGATTTCATTCATAAAGAAGGGGTGGCAAAATATGATTTTGTTAAGAAAATGCATGAGAGGATTAAAAGACAAATCCAACAACAAACCGAGAGGAATGCTAAGTACAACAATAAGGGGAAGAGGGAAATGATTTTTAAAGAAGGGGATTGGCTGTGGCTACACCTTAGAAAGGATAGATTTCCTAAGAAAAGGAAGTTTAAACTTAGCCCTCGAGGTGATGGTCCCTTTAAAATGCTGAAAAGAGTCAATGGTAATGCATATAGGCTAGAGTTGCCTGATGAATATGATGTACATGCCACTTTTAATGTTGCTGACTTAATACCTTTTACAGGTGGTACAGATGATGAGGCAAAAATTTCAGATTTGAGGACAAATCCTTCTCAAGAGGGAGAGGATGATGAGATGCATCTAACCAAGGGACCCACAACAAGAGCAATGGCTAGGAGGATACAAGAGGAATGGGCCTCCAATGCACATACAAGGCCCAAGATGAACTTTACATGGGCCAAGGAAGATGTGAAGACCTAGCCTAAGACACTTTGTTTGTAAATATTAGAATAGGGTTTATTTTTGGGCCTTGTATTTTAGGCTTTGTAGAATAGGGTTTTTGTTTCGGCCATGTATTGGGCCTTGGAGGGTTATTGGGCTTTGAAGAGAATTGGACCAAAGAAGAGTTGGGCTTGAAATTGGCCCAACAAGAGAGAGAGCGCATTTGTGAGAGGATCTAGATCTTTCTTGCTCCAAGCTTGGTCACAAAGATTCTCTTATGCGCCTAGAAGCAAATCCCTTGTGACTTGCTTAGGTGGCAAGTCACAATTGCCTCATGCTCTCTTTTTGGCTCCAAATACCACATTCTAGATCCTTTTTCCCTCCATTTTTCTAGACCACTTGGCTCTCCTTTTCTACTATGAATAGAGAGCTTAGGACCCTTATATTTTCTTCTTAGTTTCCTCCAGCCCCCTTCCTTGAGTGTTGGCCCACCCTCACTTGAGAGCTTCTCCAAACACCATTGCCGCATCGTTTCTCCTCTCATCTTCTAGCTTGCACACCTTCATCCTTCTCCATGGAAGCTTCATCAATTTCGCATGGCTTCTGCTTGGTTTCGTTACACTTGAAGATGGACTCATCAGGATTGGTGCTTTTAAATTCGAAAATTTTTATCTTTTGGAAACTATTTTATTTTATTTTTACCCTTTCCACCATTTACAATTTAAATTACTGATATCTTATATATAAAAATTGTTCAAGATTTCAAAAGAAACACGTTGGGCAATACTCAGAGGGGATTGCTATTTTTAAATTTGAAAAATTTCATCTTTTGGAAACACTTTTTTAATTTTTTTTTACCCTTTTGACCGTTTACAATTTAAATGACTCAAATGTTATATATAAAAATTGTTCAACATTTCAAACAAACAAGTTGGGCAATACTCAAAGGGGATTGATGTTTTTAAATTTGAAAATTTTCATCTTTTAGAAACTCTTTTTAAATTTTTTTACCGTTTTCACCTTTCACAATTTAAATAATTCATATTTTATATAAAAAAATTGTTTAAAATTTCAAAATAAATACATTGTGCAATACTCAAAGGTAATTGCCGTTTTTAAATTTGAAAATTTTTATCTTTTGGAAACACTTTTTTAATTTTTTTTTTACCCTTTTCACCGGTTACAATTTAAATGACTCATTTTATATATAAAAATTGTTAAAGATTTCAAAAGAAACACGTTGGCCAATAATCAGACGGGATTGATGTTTTTAAATTTAAAAAATTTCATCTTTTTGTAATGCTTTTTTCATTTATTTACCGTTTTCACGGTTTACAATTTAAATAATTCATATTTTATTTACGAAAATTGTTCAAAATTTCAAAAGAAACACTTTGTTGTTACTGAAAGCGAATATGTGAATTAGAATTTGAAAATTTTCATCTTTTGGGAACATTTTTTTAATTTTTTTTACCCTTTTCATCGTTTACAATTCAATGACTCATATTTTATATATTAAGATTGTTCAACATTTCAAAAGAAACACGTGAGGCAATACTTAGAGAGGATTAGTGTTTTTGAATTTGAAAATTTTCATCTTTTTGTAACGTTTTTTTCATTTTTTTATTGCCCTTTTCACTGTTTAAAATTTAAATAATTCATATTTTATATTTGAAATTTGTTCAAAATTTCAACAGAATCACTTTGGCCGTTACTCAAAGGGAATTCGTGTTTTTAAATTTGTAAATTTTCATCTTTTGAAAACACTTTTTTAATTGTTTTTTATACCCTTTTTACCGTTTACAATTTAAATGATTCATGTTATATATAACAATTGTTGAACATTTCAAAAGAAACACGTTGCGCAATACTCAGAGGAGATTGGTGTTTTCAAATTGGAAAATTTTCATCTTTTGGTAACACATTTTTAATTTTTTTACCCTTTTCATTGTTTACAATTTAAATGACTCAAATGACTCAAAATAAACAAGTTGGGCAATACTTAGATGGGATAGGTATTTTTAAATTTGAAATTTTTTTACTTCTGGTACTTTTTTTCATTTTTTTACCGTTTTTGCCATTTACAATTTAAATAATTCAGTTTATATACATGTTTTTCAACATTTCAAATAAAACATTTTGGTCAATACTGAAAAAGAATTGGTGTATTACAATTTGAAAATTTTCATCTTTTGGTAACACTTTTTTCATTTCTGTTTACCCTTTTCACCTTTTACAATTTAAATCACTCAAATGTTATATATAAAAATTGTTCAACATTTCAAAAGAATCATGTTGGACAAAACTCAAAGGGGATTGGTGTTTTTAAATTGGAAAATTTTCATCTTATGAAAACATTTTTTTTCCTTTTTTTTTACTGTTTTCATCATTTTCAATTTAAATAACTCATATTTTATATAAGCAAATTGCTCAAAATTTCAAATGAAACACGGGCAATACTCAAATTGGATTGGTCTTTTAAAATTTGAAAATTTTCATCTTTTGGTAACACTTTTTTCATCTTTTTACCGTTTCCACCGTTTACAATTTAAATAATTCATATTTTATTTAAGAAAGTTGCTCAAAATTTCAAAAGAAACACTTTGGTCGTTACTCAAAGGGAATTGGTGTATTACAATTTGAAAACTTTCATCTTGGTAACATTTTTTTAATTTTTTTTACCCTTTTCACCGTTTACAATTTAAATGACTCATGTTATACATAAAAATTGTTGAACATTTCAAAAGAAACACGGTGGGCAATACTCAGAGCGGGTTGGTGTTTTGAAATTAAAAAAATTTCATCTTTTGTAACGTTTTTTTCATCTTTTTTTCCCTTTTACATTTACAATTTAAATGATTCATATTTTATATATGAAATTTGTTCAAAATTTCAACAAAACCACTTTGGTCGTTACTCAAATAGAATTGGTGTTCTCAAATTTGAAAAATTTCATCTTTTGGTTAAGCTTTTTTCATTTTTTTTACCGTTTACTATTTAAATATTTCATATTTTATATATGAAAATAATTCAAAATTTCAAAAGAAACACTTTGGCCATTACCCAAAGGGAATTGGTGTATTAAAGTTTGAAAATTATAATCTTTTGGTAACACTTTTAAAATTTGTTTTACACTTTTCACCGTTTACAATTTAAATCACTCATGTTATATAAAAATTGTTCAATAATTCAAAGGAACACGTTGGGCAATACTCAGAGGGGTTTGGTGTTTTTAAATTTGAAAAATTTCATCTTTTCGAAAAACTTTTTAATTTTTTTTATCATTTTCACCTTTTTCAATTTAAATAATTCATATTTTATATAAGAAAATTGTTCTAAATTTCAAGAAAAACACATTGGACAATACTCAAAGGTAATTGGTGTTTTTAAATTTGAAAAATTTTATCTTTCGAAAACACTTTTTTTAACTTTTTCTACCCTTTGGACCGTTTACAATTTAAATTACTCAAATGTTTTATATAAAAATTTTTCAGAATTTCAAAAGAAACACGTTCGACAATACTCACAAGAATTGGTGTTTTTAAATTTGAAAATTTTCATCTTTTGGAAGTAGTTTTTTTATTTTTTTTACTGTTTTCATCATTTACAATTTAAATAATTTATATTTTATATAAGAAAATTGTTCCAAATTTCAGAAGAAAGATATTGGGCAATACTCATAAGGAATTGGTGTTTTCAAATTTGAAAATTTTCATCTTTGGGTAACACTTTTTTCATTTTTTTGCCCTTTTCACGATTTACGATTTAAATAATTCATATTTCATCTTTGAGTGGTGTTTAGACGTCTCCAGTGGTAGTTGTTGCCCTTTTGTTCTGCCTTGGATGTTTGGGTGTTTTGCAAACCCTTTGTTCTATATGGGCTGTATATATATTAGACAATATATGTATGGTTATTTTTGAGGATGACTGTATTGTACTTTATACTGGCCTATGATTATCATCTGCTTCTGAATTATTAAAATTTAATGTTTTGTTTAATAGTATAAAAACTATGAAAACAGGATGTTACATTTGAGACGTAAAATATTTTTTAAACCATTTGACACCTAAAATATTTTTTACTCCCATTTGGAACCTAAAATTTTTTTACACCAATTTGACAACTTAATTTTTTTTACACCTAATTGAGACGTAAAATATTTGTAAGCAAATTTCACACCTAAAATATTTTTACACTGATGAGTTCAAATTTTTTGCCTTCATTTAATATTTAAATTTGGGGATTTAATTGAATTTTTTGTGCTTAAAGATTGATTTAATTAGGATTTGTGATTATTGAATTTATTGGGTAAGTTTGGTATAAATGGCGTAAAAATTGATTTTAGTTGCATAAAATATTATTGGATATTTTAACGTTTGTTAATGCAGCTGGAATTTATTTTTGGTCATTAATAATGTGGATTTGAAATATTCAAAATTACAAAATAAGTCCAAAATCAGGAAATTCTGGAAAAGAATAAATCAGGAGCTAAATGCACCCCCAGATTTTATTTACACACTCCTCCTGCAAGTGGATCACAAAAAACCTATTCTGCACCCCTATTTGTTACTAAGTTGCACCCCTCCTACCACATAAACCCATCTCAACCAGATTATGCCATGTGTCAATCCTCACTTTTCAGATCAGACCAACCATATGCTGACATGTCTCATTATCCTTGCAAACACATATGCACCAATCATGGTGTGCCACGTCATCATGTTCCTCCAATCAGGGTGTCTCATTAACCCTAATTTTCCTCCTCTCCTACCACCACCATGGCAGCCGCTGGCCACCATTCACGGACCTCGTCGTCAGCCACTGCACCACGCTATAGCTGCACCATTCACGGACCTCGCGTCGTCGTGAGCAGCACTTCCATTTTCTCACCGCACCTACAGCGCCCCAACCATGGCAGCCGCATCCAGCAATCATATTCTCCGCAGCGAACTAGTCATGGCCACCACGCCGGAAACAGCACTCACGAACATCCACCGCACGAACCTACATCAGATCGGAGAAGATGAATCACCACCGCGAGCCACCAACGCATCTCCACGCATTCAGCAGTGAAACAACCCAGAACCTGCACCATCTTCAACCTTCGTTCACATCGCGAGCACGATGAAAACGCAGTAGCGCGACCATCATCTTCTCCGCGCAGCCGTGAGCGAGAATAGAACCATCTTCGCGCACCAAATTCCATCAACTCCATTGCAGCACTTCACTGAAAAACACGAACCAGTTGCGACACCTGCATTAGTTCACGTCGGAACAGCACTGTCCCGCAGCCACCATGGAACCTGCTTTGTCACAATGCGAGCACAAATCGAACCACCACGCTAGAGCAGCTATCGCGTCGGAGCAGCCGCGTCGTCACGCATGTAACATCCCTAGGGAATATTACTTAAAAATAAATAATAAAAGAAATAAATTCATTAATAGTCGTCTCGATAAAAATCCCAACGCGGGAATATTTAATTTCATGAAAATGCGTGCCAAAACTTATATCATAATTAGTCAATGGTTACAAGTTCCCATTATTCGTGTGCATAATAAAAACTTAAAATAATACATGTAGGAGAAAATCCTAGAGCTAATTCCAGGCTAGCCCTCACTCCGCCATCTGAACATCCTCAGCACCACCTGTATCAACATCTGCTCCCGTGTAACGAATTACACGATCATCGCCACACACAAACAGAAAGGGTGAGTTGAGAAAATAAAATAACAAGTATATAGAACACAAGAAAATCATATACCCATTTTATTCATTATATATAATTCTTGGCCAAGACCTTAACCCCAAGACTTATCAGTCTTCAAATCATACAATTTGTTAGCCTTGAACTCGGGAATCTGATGCTCACACAAACCTACCCGCTCGTGGTCCTGCCTCTACGAACCTCCCCGCTCGTAGTCCTGCTCTACGAACCTCCCCGCTCGTAGTCCTACTCTACGGACCTGCCCGCCTGTAGTCCAACACATGTGATCCACCAGCCCCCGTACCTCCCCGCACGTGGCATCTCTCAACGTGAGCACGGAACATACGAACCTACCTCGCTCGTATCCCCACGTGAGAGTAACTGAATATGAACCT
>Ga0214545_1011732_pt1 | contig 11922 bp, 7 predicted proteins | sample CNSS4metaG_FD_160064 | JGI IMG/M metagenome (GOLD analysis project Ga0214545, IMG submission 160064) | Root nodule microbial communities from cowpea collected in UCLA plant growth center, Los Angeles, California, USA - CNSS4 | ecosystem: Host-associated > Plants > Roots > Nodule | place: USA... | reverse complement strand
TAAAATATTCACAGTTAATTAAGTAACTTCATATATATATATATATATATATATATATATATATATATATATATATATATATATATATATACACTCTTTCTTTTTTTTTTTTTTTTTTTTTTTTTGACATTTTCAAGTTTCAACCCAACCACTCTTGGAATTTGAATTTTATGTATGGCTTTGATATTGGATCAACAATCAAACTTCAAGCACTTTTGTAAGATTTGCAAGAAAGGTTTTGGCTGTGGAAGAGCTTTGGGAGGACACATGAGGGCTCATGGCATAGGAGATGAAGGTGGTCAAATGGATGACGATGATCAGGCTAGTGATTGGGAAGATAGGTTGGGAGGGAATGTGCCACCGAGCAACAAACGCATGTATGCTTTGAGAACAAACCCTAATAGGCTAAAGAGTTGTAGGGTATGCGAGAATTGTGGCAAGGAGTTTTTGTCGTGGAAATCTTTCCTTGAACACGGAAAATGCACCTCCGAGGATGCCGACTCCTTTGTGTCTTCTCCGGGCTCCGACGCCGATGACGGTGGCATCGGCGGCGGTGATCGGAGAGGATGCGGGTGGTCGAAGAGAAAACGGTCCTTGAGAACTAAGGTTGGTAGCTTCAATTACAATTGCCCATCAAGCGAGGAAGAAGACCTAGCGAATTGTTTAATAATGTTGTCGAATGGCACTGTAGATCCTCTTGCGGCCGAGCCCGAAGAATCGTGTGCATCCGCTAGCAAGGAGGAAGAACAACGGAGAAATCCCATGAATTTCATTGCACCATTGTCGTACAAAGTTAACAACAATAATAATAATAATATTCACAACATGAACAACCTGGTTGACAACAAGGCGAAAGGGATTGCCAAGGGTTTGTTCGAATGCAAAGCATGCAAGAAGGTTTTCAATTCACATCAAGCATTGGGTGGCCATAGAGCAAGCCACAAAAAGGTTAAGGGTTGTTTTGCTGCGAGACTAGACAACCTTGACGACAACCTCATGACCGAGGATGATGTAATCACACACGAAGAACTGTTCCCAACAAAATCAAACTCCACCCTCCAATTCGAGCATGGGTCCAACCCCACGTTGCCCTCTTCCTCCAAGAGAAAATCCAAAGTTCATGAATGTTCAATTTGCCATAGGAGTTTCTCTTCAGGACAAGCTCTTGGGGGACACAAAAGGTGTCATTGGATCACATCGAACGCACCCGACACATCCACGTTAACGAGATTTCAACAATTTCACGACCACTTGGATCAAATACCCAAGTTCGACACCTCTTCTGAGCCTCTTGATCTCAAGTTAGACCTTAACCTTCCTGCACCTTCCAATGACCTTGCAAGAAGGAACGTTTCTACAGAAATTTACTTGCAGCCTTGGGTTACATCGAAGGATGTTAAAGATGATAACAATAGCCAGTGTCAAAGTCTCCATCACAATAACAACGTTGTTAATGTTGATATTGACAACAACACCAACAACAACGAGGACGAGAAAAACACAAATAACCCAATGCAAAATGTGGATAACGAGACTGATAATAAGATCAAGTTGGCCAAACTAAGTGAGCTAAAAGACATGAACATTGGAGGCAGTTCTTCACCATGGTTGCAGGTGGGAATCGGTTCAGCTGCTACTGACGTCACAAATGATAACACCTGATACATATATATAATACTTATCACAAAACCATTTTGATAATATAACTAATTAAAGTGTGTTTGGATTTAAGTTAAAAAATTTTAACTATTTTTCCAATTTTATTAAACCTTATCACAACAACATGTTTATACCTATATTTTTGTTTTCAATTGAGTTTAACTCAACTTCATTTTTTAACTGCAGTTCAAACACACTTTAAAGTTATCTTTTCATCTTTATTTCATAAACACCCAAAATGTAAGTAATTTAACCATGACTGTCACACTTACAAAAAGAAAAATTGTTAGTTTATCATACTTATATATACATATACATACATATAACTCGCCATTTTTTATATCTTTTTTGTAAAGTTTATTTTGCATATCAAGTAATTATTCTGAATAAAGTTAACTAAAAGATTCATATTTACAAAGCATCTTGTTCATTTTATGTTTGCCTGTTTCTCAAAGAATTTTTTTTACTGGTTCACCTGGGCTTTAATTATTAGATTCATGAGAAAATACTCAGTCTCGTACTTATTAAATTATTTGCCCAACAGAAATTATTTTAATGTATTTTTTTCCATCTCATTTTCAATTGCATTATTTTCTGGTTTTCATTTCAGCTCTTGCAGTTATCTTAAATTATTTTATATTCTAATATAAATATTTTATTTTATTAGCATTAAATAGAGTAAAGAAATAAAGTGATTTTGTATTACCAGTCGTTATGTTTTTTCCTTTCCAGAGTTGTCTCATCCTTGAGGTATGTTTTGTCCTGCGTTTTCTGTGATACAATTTTTTAAAGGACTATTTTATTCATATAACTATATAACTAATTATACTATTATTTTAGTTTTAAACTTTATTTATATTTAGTGTTATCATCTGAGTATAATATTTTTTATAGTTAAAGGTACGAGTTTCCTATGTATGATGAAACTGAAAAAAAAAAAATACTAATAGTCACAGTTTCATTAAATAAAATTTATAAAAAACTAAATGAAGATAATTTATAGAAGAAAATGTTAAGCATGTTACGTGTAATTCTTAAAAAAATTATGAAAAATATGTGTGAAAAACTTAGTAATGTTAAACAAATTCTAACTAAATAAGACGATATATAACATTAATTTTACAACTTTTTTAAAAAAAAAAATTATATCTCTTTGGTGACAGTTCCAGGGTCCTTCGATTTGCGGTTCCTAGGCTTTTCGTGGTTTGGGAGTTGTGTGCGTATAACTTAGTTTTGTCTGTTTGAGATTTTCTTGTTTGCTTTTTGAGTTTTTGCATTGCATATAGTTGTTGCTGGTTTGGGTCTTGCTTTTTGTTTTGTTTTGTTCCCGAAAGTTCCTGCTCCGTCCAGCCAGCAGGTGTGCATGCTACCTGTTTGTTGTTTTGTTTCTTTGGCTTCTTGCAGGTTTTTTTCTTTTATGGGTCCAGCCTCTGTTGGTTTTGAGATTCCTTGGGGCTGTGTTCAACAATATGTTTCGTTGGTCCCTATTAAACCTCCTCAGTTGGTTACTGCCACGGTTCAAGAAAGAACCTTTGCTTAAATGCTCCATAATGGATGTAGCATACCTCTCTCCCAGATGCCATTTTCTTGTATTAAAGGAGACACAATCTCTATTCAGATTGCTGGACTGGAAAATTGTAAAAATTGTCTCCGAGGAAGATCATTTACGAAAGGGATAAACCTCTCACATATCTTGATCTTTGTAAAAAACTTGAAACAGCTCGGAAATCTTTGGGTGTTTGGACTGTTATCCCCCTTGGTAAGGGGTTATATAAAGTTGCCTTCACATTGAAGACTCGGTTAACGATAAGACCTTGGAATAACTTTTGGTATTGTCAAGGTTTTGCTTGAACCAAAGATTATGTTCCGGCTATGATGTTAAAGTTCAATGTTGTGTTTGGATTTATGACCTTCTTTGGAGTATTTGTTACTGCAAGCTATCTTTTCTTTTTTCGAAAAGGTATCAGTACCGGTATTCTCTTGGAACTATCAAATCAGAGTTTGATGGAAAGAACTGATTATGAGAAGTTTTGTGGTTAACATGGAGTATGAAAAGCTTCCAACCTTTTGTTCTTGTTGAAAGATGATATGTCATTCAATTCATAATTGTATAAGGCTTGAAACTGAGGTTCCCAAAGCAGGTATATTTTCCCAAGAAGGGGATGAAAGAACTCAGGACACTAACAAAATATTAGTCATATTGAAGTTAATTTTCCTCTTATTTGAGCTGCTAAAAAGAATATGTTTGAAAATCTTGATAAGATTTGGAAGACATGCTAGAATTTGAAATCTATATCTAAGGAGACTGCAGAAGGGGATTCTAAATCATGATTCAGATGATAGTATTGATAGTGTGTATTATAACTGGAAAAATTAACTGTATCAATGAGGTGCACATTTTGAAATAATTTCTCCAGTTATGTTATGGGAAAGATAAGGATATTCCTACCTCAACTCAACAATATTCATTGGATTTGTTGCTAAGAAGTTGGAAATTGATAACTTTTGAAGCTTCAAACACTTCTAGTAAGTTACATAACGTTAAGAATCTGAATACTGTACTGGTTTCTAAGGATTCTGAAACTGCATAAAACAATAGCTACTGAAACTAATAGCCGTACTTCTGTCTGACACTTTGTCTTAATTAGCTGCTAAAGTTATTATTGTTTATAAGTTTTGGTTGGATAAGATTGTAGAGGATGAGGATTGGATTCATTGAATGAACAAGAGCAACTATTGTTGTTGAATAGTTGCTGATTTCATGTTTTTTGAACTTAACAATGTTAGAAGAGTCAACATGAGTATTATTAGCTATTTTGAGAAATCGTGTTTTGTTAATTTTAAATATGTCATTCATATTTGTTAGGATGGTTGAATTGGTTAAAATTGAATATGAATTGGTGTTTTTATGAATGGAGAATATATTTTTTGTTGGTGATGTAATTTTTATTATTTTAGTTTAGGAGATAACTAGTTTGAATGGATATAATTATTAGCATGGGTGCACATGAATTTCTTGTTGCGTTTAAAATATATTAGAAGTATTAGAAATGATAAAAAGTTGCTAAAACATCAATTTTGAATTTGTTATGTTTTTTGACCTTTTCAATTCTTACTTAAGCAAGAAATTCTCAATCAAGCGATATATGAATCAAAAGCTGCAGGAACATGTAGCCTAAGCAAAGAACTACAATTCAAGCAACTAGCACAATATAGCTTAAGTCACGAACCATAACTCAAGCAAGGGAATGACCAAGAACGATTTCTATTTTACTGAAAAATATTGTTTAAGCAAAGTGATCTTCCTCAAGCCACATTTTCTTAGTCTTTCAAACATGTTTTTTTTTTTTTTTACTTAGTTTAAAGTTTTTCGAGGTTCAATAATCATAATTCATAAATATATAACTTTTGAATGTTTTATTCTTATAAATGGTTGAATTATTAAGAATAAAAACGAGGTTGTATGAATTATGTGTTCCATTAAATATTGAGATTATAAAAAAATAGAAAGATTATATTGAAAATGATATGATGATTCAATGTTCTTCTATTGTATTTGTTTATCATTATGTATTATGATATGTTTTAAGAAGTTATATATTTGAGATTGTATGTTAACTATTTTGTGATCATATATACTAAGTAAAGATTCATACAACATATGTTTTTTTGTCTCACTATAATGATCTAAATATGTAAATTTAAAACATCATATGCTAAGAAAGTGAGGATTTCCTTATCAGCAATGTGTGTGTATGTGTGTGTACACACACAAGAGACACTAAGGGCAGCTGAACCCTTGTACAAAGTTATTATTCTTAACAAAGATATTATAATTAAACCCAACAATAAATCCATATATAGAAAACTCTTGCACAAAAAGATTTAACAGGTTGCAGAAAAAATCGTTAGGTTGAAAACAAGCCTTTGATCATATGAGTATCATTGCTCTCAAGTTTAAGAAGGTCTTATTAGTATTTCCCTACATTTATAGTTGATTTTTGTGGTAAATACCACTCCCTAATATATATATTTTAACCCTTGGAAGTTGTTTTCATCCATGGACAGAACATAAGCTTTTATTCCTAGCATTGTTTCATAGTCTTTCCATCTCCAAAGATCATATCATTCAAATAATGACCTATTATATTATGACAAGTATTTTAAGCATGTTATAGGATCAAGAAATTGAGGATGAGTTCTTGCACACTAGAACATTGTTAAGAAGTCATTGGAGTGAGAAGGACCTTTCATGTAAGTTATTTAGGGACAAATTACGTTATTTTAAGGATTGACATAAATACAAATACAAATGACATAAAATAATATCTCTTTTATGTTGGTTAATCATATGAGATAAAAAGTTATATTTTCATCCATTAAGATAAAAAACACAATGTAAAAAATATATTTTTTATACCTGACTTAAGGAGTTAAATAAATAAGTACATAAATGGATTTGTTGGTGCAAAGAACCAATTTTTATGTTTTGCATTGACGACTTAAAAAAGTCGCATCTTATAAAAGTAAATTAATATTTTATGTGCAATAAAAAACTTATAATAAGGTGTATGAACATGGGTTGCAATGAAAATTATCTTGATTTTTTATGAAGTGGTATGACATTTTGAGTTGAATATTAGTTTCTCGTAAAACATACTTAATATGAGTTTTTTAGAAGTTTCTTATTTGCTCTTTGTTACATGATTTACACATATAACTTTACATAGTTTCTCGTTTCTATTAGTTATATAATGTCTTTTGTTATACCAATTTTTCCTTTTTCTTACGTGTATATAACATATACTTATGTCTATGCATAATATGAAATAATAGTAATCTTCTCTCTCTTCTCTTCATCTTAGATGGTATAGAGCCGATATGGCATTATCATCTTCCGTTTCTACAGATTCAATTCTTTCTTTCCCACCCAATCTTGTTTTTGTTCCCCATTCATTTCAAACACCAAATTTTATAAAACTTGATGAAGATTCATATCTTTTTTTTTTGGCACCAACAAGTTTGGCGACTTTACATGGAATGAAACTACAACATTTTTCTTGAAACCTCATCAGTTCCTTCTCAGTTTCTCACAACTATTGATGAATTGGATGGAGTTATCAACCCAATCTTCTACAATTACTATCAACAAGATCAACTAATCATGGCATTATTGCTTGCTTCAATGACACCTCCTACTCTCACACACATGGTAGGTTTGACTTCTTCTTGTGAAATTTGGAACAAGCTCTCAATTCATTTTGCGTCCCACACTGATGCAAAAATAAAGAAATTCAAGGTTCAATTATGAAATCCCAAGAAAGATCGTTTTGTTTTTACTTATCTTATGGACATAAGAAAATCATTGCCACATTAGCTGTTGTAGGCTCACCGATTTCCACTGAAGATCATATAGACACAATTTTTGATGGACTTCCTAAAGAATATGATGGTTTCATTACATATGTCATATTAAGAACTGATCATTAAACTATTGTGGAGGTCAAATTTTTTCTTCTTGCACAAGAAGAATGCTTTGAGAAGCATCACTCAGCTAAATCTTTTCTTCTGCAAGCAAACACAACGTCATCATCTTGGTCTTACACTCATGGTCAATCTCGCACTAACTGTGGTGGTCACTACTCAAATGAATCTTCGTCAATAGGTCTCAAAATCGATCATCTTTCCATAATTCATCATTTTCCAATATCAATCAACGTGCACAATGTCAAATATGTTCCAAACATGGTCATTCAGTTGCAACATGTTAGCATCGATATGAACCTTCCCTGTCCACCATTGCTGCAAATTTCACAAGTGCTCCCTCCATTATGTCTGATAACACAAAAACTTTCATCTTGGGTACCCTATCTACTTTTCATGATCCTTTATGGTATCCAAATTTTGGAGCTTCACATCACATTACTCATGACTCGAGTTATTTCATATCATGGGGCTGACGTTGTTCAAATAGGAAATGGTAAAGGTTTGAAAATTAATCATGTTGGTAATGCTCATTTCACTATTCCTCATACACACACATTACCTTTCTTCTTCATCAATTACTTGAAGTACTATTAGGAATATAATGGAACATAAAAGAAAATCATCCTTGAGGAAAAAGATCAACTCAACGTATTATTCATAATAAGGGTATATATACAAAGTATGTGATAGAAACAAAAAGGAGAGAGAAAAGCAGAGAAAAAGTTAACGTAACAGAATTTAGTAATGGCAACAGAATTGTGGGGCCAATGGGCCAGAGAATGATCTGAGTATCATTAATATCACCTCTCAAGATGGAGCATGGATATTGAGCAGGCCCATCTTGGATAAATTCTTCTAAAACATAGTGAGATATAATGACTTGGTGAGCATGTCAACGACTTAGTGTTTATAAGAAACATGAGATAAAACAATAAGTCCTTTAAGAACTTTGGTTGTTATAAAATGGCAGTCCACTTCAATGTGTTTACTTCTTTCGTGAAAGGATGGATTTTTGGCAAGTTGAATGGCAAAAAGATTATCACAGAAAACAACAAAAGGATTTGGAATTCTTAAGCCTAAATCATCAGTTATGTATTGTAACCATTGAATCTCACAAGCTACCGATGCTAAGACCAGGCCTCTTAGCTTTACCAATTTCTACCATAACTTTGTCATGGTCATGGAACCCTCAGAGGTTGGTCCCTTTGCATCTTTCATTTTCTTTAAGTTTGTTGTGTTTCATGTGTAGACCTACTTTTTGGACCAAAGTTTATATTTTTTTGTGATCGTCTGCTTCAAGCATCTCTTTTATTTTTTGTACAAAGTTTTTATTTTTATGGATCGTTGTGGTTTTCTATATCACAAGACTATCTAGAGTTTGAAGAAGGTTTTTATGAACAATGGGGAAATTACTACTCACGGGGATGAACTTTTTCAGTGATCCAAAAGGAAACGTGATCAACATAGAGTTTGAAGAAACTCTTCTTGCTCAAAGACATATTCGTGCGGTTCAGGAGATAATGCGGTTTTATGATCTTAACGATGATTATTACGTGTGTACTCTTTTATTGTGGAGATCGATACTTTCGCATAAGGGTGTTCAATTTAGACTGAAAGGAGGTTGAGTATCCTAGTAGAAGAAAAAATGCTCTTGCATGTAACCCTCTGTCCTCAATAAGTTTTTTCCAAGCATTTAAGGTGCAATTTATCCCAAACACGGTATGCAACTTTAGTCAATTTTTATTATAATTTGTAGTGTAGATCTATAGATATTGTTGCTAATATTGGCTTTTTGATGATTCTTTTCATAGTTGTTGTTAACTTTGGCCGATCACTTCCAAATATTCTGTGAGCATAAAGTGTCTTTTAATGATCCAGTCAAATTGTATGATCCTTTGTCAGAAAAGTTTGAAATATATGTGGACATAGATGAGGTTGGGAGGATGGTATTGTTTGGTTTTTGTCGGTACGTTTCATTTTATGGGTTGAGTTCTCCTTGTTTCCTACATTTAAATTATGTAGGAAACAATATATTTCTTCACAGGATCTTCTCGGGCTAAGGAATTGAAATAGATTATAAGAGGCATTTGGCTAGTGCTTCTAACACCCAAGTTCAAGTTGGTTTTGCTAATTGTGAGAAAATATTAAGTAGTTATGATGTTCAAGCATCTTCTTTGGTATGGTTTATATTTATAGTTATGTGTTTATAATTTTCATTTATATTTATGTTATTTTAACACATTTTGTTTGAATGTAGTATTTGGATGCCAAGTTTGTAAAAGAATGTTTGGTGAAGGGGCGAAAAACCTACGTGCTGACAAATGGGCAATCTCAATACTAGAACTGCAAAATTTGTTGGATAGGCAGAAGTGCATTTGAGTGTTATCTCATATGCAATTGGAAGAAATTCTGTAAAAAAAAAAGGGTTGGCTGCTGGTGATCGTATAAAATTTATGGTGGAGAATGACGAAAAGAACGTGATCCATATTTTGAAGATTTAACATATTTTAGTGTTTGTTAATATTTTGTGTCTGAAACAAATATATGAGACCTATGAACAATTTTTTTATCTTTCGTTTTCATGATTTGCACATTTCCAATATTTTGTATGTCAACATTAATATATTTTGGTATGTTGGCATGTATGTTTATGAACACCTGGTTATTTAATATTACATTGAGTATGTCTACTAATTATCTCTACTAATTGTCTCTCGTGATTGTTAAATTATTTTCTTCCAGTAGTTTATATTTTCATTAAGTAGATTATTTCAATAACCAAAAACTTTGAATAAATTAAAAATATATATTACCAAATTTAAATTTTCATTAAGTAGATTATTTCAATAACCTAAAACTTTGAATAAATAAAAATTGTATATTACCAAATTTATATTTTCATTAAGTAGATTATTTCAATAACCACAACTTTGAATAAATAAAAATTATATATTACCAAATTTCTAATTATATGATACCTAGTGCAATTATAATTAAACATTAGTAAACTTATTCTTAATACCAATTCATAAATAATATTGTTAATTTATATAATTATGATTCTATAAAAATGGATCCAAATTACAGATAGTATAAGTATTCCAGTTCTGAAATATTATTAACTAAAAAAATTCAATTAATTTATTAATGTTAGTTATAAAAAATGAACAATTCATTGTGTACGTTTAGACTTACTATAATATTATATTAATATAAAAATCATAATAAGTTCCAAATAATAATATTACTTATAATTATTATAGAAAACTCAATTCGACAAATAATTGGAAATGTCGTAATTTGATGCACTTAATATAGGTTTGGATAGTCGTAATTACGATATTTTGTCAATATATGAACATGGATCACCATTTGTGTGAGCTTATAACATTAATAACGTCAAAGATGTGGGAGGTGCGTTACATAATTATGGTGGTTTCTTTAGTTAAATGTTTAGTATGAATTGAGCTAGTTATAGATTTGGAAAGTCTTGTTTGACCTCACAACATTAATAACCTGACAATTGTGGCAGGTCCACTACATAATTACAGTGGTGTCTTTAGTAAAAAGATTCAGTATCAATTGGGCTAAATATAGGTTTGGAAAGTCATACTTTTCATAAGTAATTACTATATGAACTATATGAACTTACATTAGGACTTATTTGAACTTATTGTGCTAGGTGTACCAAAGAATTATGGTGGTGTCAATAATAACTACTAAAAGCAGTTGGTTGAATCTCTGCATATAATTAATTGTTATTGTGTTGTTGGTGTATGGTAGTTTGGATTTTTAATGCATTATGGCAAATAAGGATTTCTTACAACAATGTAATGGTCAGTTCAAGACATGATAAAGCAACGCATATGATCAAAGTAGCCAACCATTTACTTGGATCTCCATCTTTTACCGCAATGCATTCTTACAAAAACTGAATACATGACACCATAACAGCATAGGAATGCACACCAATTAAGCATTCATATTTTTGTAAGTACTCTCAGACATACATTTTTCCCAAAACACATGCACAGGTATGTTAACATACATTGCACTTACACATTGTTAAAAACTTCTTTGAAAACTACATTTGTGGTAGCAGTCAAAGGATTGTTTACAATGTCATGGATTAAAATCTTTAATCATGGGTTGCTTTTAACTTTAGAAGCTACAACATATAATTGACCATGACTAAAATCCTACTACTAACTTCCATAGCTTTATGAATTTATCCTTCATGGTTGTAACAAAGCCAAACCTTGTACCAAGTAGCTTAACCATAATCAACGACATTGTCTTATGATAAAACTTTGACTACTTGGCAACTCCATGTGATCTTAGCATTCGTTGCTTATGCTCACATCATCACTACATATTTCTTTATAATTTTCTTTTCAACTAAATATTTTATTTTTATTTTTTACCTACTTTTAATTCACCCATTTTATTTTTCTGAACTAAACTTACACGATATTTCTAATGTGCCACACTACTATTACCTACGAAATAAAAGAAAAATAATATTCCTTCGACTTTTAAGACCCGATTAATGTTGTTCTAAAAAATAAAAAATTAAATATATTTTTATTTCTTAAATTTAATGTTAAATTAAAATTCGTTACCGTTTAAAATTTTGATATATTTCTTAATTCAAATTTTAAAATTAAATAAATATAATATTTTTAAATCAACATTATTAATTTTTCTAGATGTTAAACAATACTATAGATTAATATTTGAACTAAAATATGTTAAACAATAAAAATACTTTACACA
>Ga0214545_1011727_pt1 | contig 11929 bp, 4 predicted proteins | sample CNSS4metaG_FD_160064 | JGI IMG/M metagenome (GOLD analysis project Ga0214545, IMG submission 160064) | Root nodule microbial communities from cowpea collected in UCLA plant growth center, Los Angeles, California, USA - CNSS4 | ecosystem: Host-associated > Plants > Roots > Nodule | place: USA... | reverse complement strand
GTTTCAAAGAAAATAAAAGGGTAAAAACCTAATAAAGAATAAAAAAGAACTATACACGCTAAATCCTAATTTTAACACTTACGATAACTCACCAGTTACACAAAAAAGGACCTGTTAACTTTTATGATCAGTTAATTCATAAATATAATTTATCAACTTGTCAACACACTAAGTCATTTTGAGAAATAACTTTATTCATTTATAATTTACTTCTATTAATAAAGGAATATTTGGTTATAAGTACTTAATTCAAAGAGCTTTATTTTTCTTCAATCCTTGAATAACTTTAAAATTAAGCATCTACCTTTTAGTTTTTGTTTTAAATCAACTTTATTTATGGCGATGACGTCAACATGTGATATGGAAAGAAATGCATTATTTTGGAATGAGTAAAATTCTTACACACGTTTGCACTCACCAACACATTCATTCACAGGCCATCTTGGTTTTCACGGATTCTATCACATATTCTCACATGTGAATACTCATTAAAAATTGCAAAGAAAGTGTAGTTACCACTTCTTTATTACATTACTTTACGCATATTTACACATACTTAATATTTACTATACTTTTATGAGCATTACTTTTTGTGGCAAACAATTCACTTTGAGTTTCCAGTCTAAAGTGGTTTACCACACATTCACACACACATATATAATTATATTTAACATTACATTTAAGTTAAAATATTATTTTTAAGTAACATTTTTATTTTTTACAAGATTCAAACATTATTTTGAAGAGACTTTTTTAATTGGGTTGGGTTTAGTCTAGTTAACAGTCCAACTAAAAAAAATGTTATTAAAAAATTGAGTTTATCTTCTTATGTATCAATTTGATTTGAACCAAACCAATATAATTAGGTCGAGTTATTAAGTTAGTAATTAAAATAACACTCACGTTTTTTTTTATACAAGAAATCTCATAATTCCAAACTTTTTAAATATTGATAAGATAAGAACAATGTAGTGTACGATAAACGTTCAAATATAATCATTTCAAATAAATGGATAGGACTTAAAGGATAAACTTATAGCAAATAAAAAGAATGAAATAACAATAAAAGTATTTCTTCGGATCTCACCCCTCTATTGCCTAATTTCTCCAACCCTACTCCTCTAGAACCCATTTTCTCTGTCATTTGGAACATGTTCATGAATACCTACAATCTTTCTTCAAATGACTCTTCTAGATATGCCGTTAGAGCAACCTTCACGTCCAATGGAAGATTTTCCCTTAATTGCAAATGAAATTTTGAAACTCGTACATTAACGTAGGAATAAAGTGATTTCAGAATATATAAATAGATGTAAATTTCATTTTATAAGCCGATTTTATGGAATTGAGTTAGGTTTAAACTTTATTTTTTAACATGATATCAGAATTATGGATTAAAGTCTATCCTAGCGAGATTTGATATTTGTTTGGATTATTGTGTCATCTTTTATCGAAAAGTTTGTTGTTTGTTCGACATGTTGTTCCACCCACTATCAGATCACTCATTAATATTTAGTCTCTTTATTAAGATGTATATACCTTGACGTTGGGAATGTGTTAGAAGTTCCACATTAGCTAAGTATAATATGATTTCATAGTATATAAGTGAATGCAAACTTCACCTTACAAATTGATTTTGTGGAATTGAGTTATATGTAAACTCCACACTGTTTAGAATCCAATCATTAGAATTAATCTTATATCTTTTTTTAATTTTTATTTGTTAGTTGTTTGATTCTAAAATTTAAAATTATTTTCTTTTAGTCTTTGTACTTATTATTAGTTGTTAAAATGAGTTTGGTCTAATAGATTAATGTGTGATTTATGATTCAAAATTAAGTATTTTTTTAAGAAAAAAAAAAGTAACTTTTTTTAGTTTATCTGTTCAATCCGATATTTATATAAAGGTTAATACATAAGTTTAGAGATCGACTCATTTATTTCTTTATGTTATTTTATTTTTATATTTTCATACAAAAGAAAGAAATCACAATGCCTTTCTACACTTTTTATTATTGGCTAACTTAGATGCACATTCATTTTCTTTGTTATAACTATTTGGGTTAAATATGTTTTTTTCCTTCAAGTTTTAATCAGATTTGGAATTAGTTCTTCTTCGAAACTTTATACCAATTTAGTCATTTATTTTTAAAAATGCGTGAATTTAGTTCTTTTAACCAAATTTTGTTAAGTTTATCTGACGTTTCAAGCGCATTTCATGATAGTATTTGAGTTGTTTACACCGTTTAACACATTTTTGCTTCAATATTAACTCAAATATTATCATAAAATGCGTTTAAAATGTCAAATAAATTTAACAAAAATTGATAAGAAGAACTAAATCCACATATTTCTAAAGATGAATGACCAAATTGGTATAAAGTTTCGAAGAATGACTAATTCCAAAATTTACTGAAACTTAAGAGACAAAAAACATATTTAACCCTAACTATTTTATTGTGTCACCTTTGTTATCATCCTTGTTTCTCCACCTCAACTTTGCATCTCTATTACAGAGTTGTAAGATCACAAAGAGTTACAAGATTGACTTAATAATAAAATGAAATGAAAGGTAAAAAAGAATTGTAGATTTAACTTAAAGGATAATAGTTACTTTGGGTGGAGTTATACACAACTACTCTATGATTGAAAAAACAGTCAAACTTTTCATTTGTTTTCTTGAATGATTTAAAAAAATATCATTTAAATAATTTCACTTGAAATCTCTCAACAATTATTTAATTGGAAATCTTACAACATTAAAAATAATACCAATCACTAAATAAAAATTTATAATCAATATGTATCGTCCCAATTTAATAGAATAATTATAATAAATAAAACGTTGTGTGTTTATAGTACAAAAATAGAGCATTGACCAAATATATCAGAATTAACCTTTTATAGTTATCCATAATATAATGAAAGGAAGAGTACTAAGGCATAAAACAAAGTCATAAGCTTAAGTTAGACATGAAACAGTTTAACTTCAGAGTTCTCACATAGCAAGGAGTTGCAAAATAAAATCGTTTGACAAAAGGTGCTCAAAAGAGCATTAGCTACCACACCAAGACTATACAACAACATCACCACCATCTGAACAATCCCTAAGAATCTCCACGACTGCTCACAAAAAGTATTTGGTGATCATTGAAAAAATGAAAAATCAAACAAAGAACACAATAGATAGAAAGGGTAAGCTAGAAATAAAATAAAATAAAATTTCATCATATATGTATACAGACAGATTTTTAAACAGACATTTCAGTAAGCACACAAGGCATGTGAAGGCAAACAAAGCAAGACCCTCAAACTCAAATATCCTAATTATGCGCTTGATATAGAATTTTAAAGGAACTATGCATCTGTGCTGGTTTATAAACTCGCAGAGTCTAGACACAAGGGGTTATCACCCAACCACACACAAGGTTAATCTCATTATGCCTTAGGCCCAAACACGTCCCAAGACTAGGATCTCCTGCCACTCTCACCACATAATTCATTCTACTCTATGTGAGTGTGAATGATTATCAGAGTTCAGAATACCTTCCCTCGAAACTCTTTAATCATCAACATTCCACATATTATCTCAGAATAATTATCATCCCATGCTACACACATCAAGTACAGGTCTAAAAAAATGCCACGTCATTCATGCATAGCTTCATACATCATATATTTTAAACATTAACTCAGTTAGTCACAAGCTAAAACAAGGAATTAAAATTCTGCAGCGATTCTCACTTAAGCTAGATTGGTCTCTCTTAAACTAGACTGGTCTCACTTAAGCTAGACTGATCTCACTTAAGATAGACTAGTCTCGCTTAAATTAGAAATTCTTACTTAAGCTAAGATTCAAACAGAGAGCAATGTGAAATTCTGCTATTCTAGCTTAAGCTAGAAATTCTCGCTTAAGCTAGATTGATCTCGTTTAAGCTAAAATAATAGGTTTTCACTGCTTTCAGCATGCAAAAATCAAAAATATCAAACAACAAAACTAAAAAACACAACCACGAACATCAAACCAACATTTTAAGCATGATTCAAAACCAAAAACATGCAAGACACTTTAAATAAAAAGTTTTAAAGTCCTAGCTTCCCTTACCTTAAACAGAGATTAACTCAACCAAACAAGCTCCAACAGCAGAGCACCACAACACGATTACTACTTAAGGAACTGACAACCAAGATCAAGAAAGAAAATGTGGAGTCATGACCATAAACAGAATCATGCCAAAACTTCGAAACAAAAACAAGTAAAAAGGACAGAAGTTCAATTAACTTACATGGAAAAGGAGTGTTTAATAAACTCGGAGGAGATCGTAGCTCAAGCCTTAGCAGAATTTTTGTTTCAGGAGAAAAAGGAAGTGAATTGTTGAAAGAAAATCTTAAAAATAACACGAGACCAAAAATATTTTTAAAATAGAAAGTGGATCTTACATAAAATATATAAAACCAATTATTTAAATATTGTTATTGACTATAATTTAATTTCTTAATATCTAATAGAAATCAATTATATATATTTATAATATTTAATGAATGTTAGAATGTTAAAACTAAATATTGTATGTATTTATTTATTGTAATAAAAAACATATTACGTAAATACAGCTCTTTAAAATCGTTTTGGGCATGAAATAATTTTGTAAAAACTTTTTTATTTTTTTTCTTTTGGACTGTGGTTTGATGGAAGGAATCGTACAGAAACGTACTTTTCCCCACGAAATAATTTATATTGTTTCTGAATTCCTTTGCTGACTGCTGATACTGAAAGTAACAGTGTTTGTTGTTCTCACCAACTATTGGGATAAGGATTGCAGAGAACCCGATAACACTGCTTCCAGCCTTCATCCAGCTGTATGCAATTCATCATTTCACCTCAACAACTTCAATTTTATCTATGCATATAAATCAGACATGCAACTTAATAATACAAATAAAAAAAAAAAAAAAACTTGTGCAACATTGCAGTGACTACTGAAGTCGGTTTCATATCTTCTTATACTATAATCTTAATAACTCTCTTATATTAAAATAAATGCATTTAATATGCTAGGATATATAAAAAAATGTTGTCAATATTTATATATATTAGTAGATAGTAAGATATATATGAAAAAATCGTACACGCGCTGAAACAGTGTACTTACCGGCTACCACTGTGACAGACAATGACACGTAAAACATTAGCTTTTTCCTTCTGACATTTGGTAGATTAAAAATCTCTTTTAAAATATGGTTTCATTAAGCCAAAGATTAGGCATTTTGGTATTTTCAAGTTGCAAGGTGTAATTTTTTTACTACCCTCTTGCCTATATAAATGCTAGCATGTATAGTGAGCAAATCATTAACGTTTGAGTCCAAACACTTCAGCATTCGCAGACACAATTTCTGCTGCAATGGCATTTCGCGAGCTTGTACTGCTAGGAATATTACTTCTAGTTTGTGTTGCCAAGGTGCACAAATTAGCATTATCTTTGTCTTTCAGATACTCAACTTTTTAATTCAAGTTGTTTTTTGTTTTTATGTTTATAGGTAAAAATAAAAAAAGATGAGACTTACCAGTTTCCTTCTTTTGTTGTTGTTTTGCTATACACAGGTTTCATCTGATGTTAACTCAGAAAAAGAAGAAAACGAGGAACTTGGCTTTCCTGATGACCCTGTATGTTTTATTTTCTTGACAAAATATCAGTCAAAATGTTTTTTTTTTCCATTTTTGCTTGATGTTACAATATACTTATAAAATCCTCACTGGAACCCTCTTCAGCTTATAGTGAGAGACGGGAACAGAAGGCTAATGCAAGACATAGGTAAGCATATAGATTGTTAATTTTGTTCTTGTGCTTTCAAGTTTCATTCTCATAGTTGTATAATAAATAACTACTAACTACACAAACTAAAAAACAAACAAACAAGGTTGTTTGTGTACATGTGTGTTATTAGATGACATGAGTGATTAACTTTCTTTTTTTTTTTTGTTTCTGGTGTGTACAAGATTGTGGAGGGTTGTGCAAAACAAGGTGTGGTGCCCATTCAAGGCCAAACTTGTGCCACAGAGCATGTGGAACGTGCTGTGTGAGGTGCAAGTGTGTTCCACCTGGTACTTCTGGTAACAGGGAACTCTGTGGGACTTGCTACACTGACATGACCACTCATGGTAACAAAACCAAGTGTCCTTAGACCTTAGATGTTAACAACCCCAACCAAGGTTCAGTCCAATCTAATTGGTCTTGTATCTGAGCTCATCTCAACAACCAAGTTCTAGTTCTACTTCAGTACAAACGTGTTCTGCTTTAGTACAAAAATATGATGTTTGAGTCTTAAGATGTGTTCTTGATTTTGCCTTTTTTTATAATGCTATGGTACTTTTCTTTAACCTATAGTGCACACACCGTGTTCTTAGTTGTGGATCTTGTCATAATCTATAAATATGATATAACCTGTCCATTTAGTGGTTGGTTGAGTCTGCTATCATATATTAGTGATGATAGTAAGTCTTATAAAAGCACGCTGATACATATTCGAAGTATAATTTTTCTTAAGAAAAATATTTTAAAATTTGTAATTTAAAAGGTATTTAAAAAATAATTTAAATTGAGTAATTTGCAATCTATTTTCAAATTTGAAATTACAGTTTAGTTTTAAATATATTTCAAAAATAGCATCATGAATTTGCCTCCGAAGTGTTCAATTTCGTTCCTCCAATCTGTCTGAGTTACATTATCAGTGAGCACGCTGCTTAGCCAACTTGGTATCTTGCACCATATCAGTGGTCTCTTTAATTGTGAGGTGAATTAAAATGTATTTAAAAAAATATTTTAGAGAGTCTAATTCAGAACTAAAAGTACTTTCTCTGAAATATAATGGAAAACTAAGAGGAGGTGTAAGGGTAATTTTATAATTTAGGATTTATGGGTGTTAGAGGGTGTAGGTATAAAATAGAGGATACAGAAAGAAGCAGCCTTTGGGCCTCTATGAAACCTTGTTTATAAAGGGGATAAAAACAACTTTAGTTTTTGACGGGTTTCTTCCCCCGGATTGCACCTTCAAGATTTTGTTTTTATATTCCAAAAGTAACCTTTGAGCAATTCATTTAATACCACTTGAATAATTATTTTTAAAATTTTATTTATATTTCAAGAATAACCTTTGAGCCTTTATCTTATTTGAGCAGCAATAATAATTAATTTTGAAAATTGAACCACTCTATTTAATGTATTTAATGTAAATTAACCTCACTTTTCACATTTTCCCAACCCTAACAGCGCGTACATCTCACTCCCTCAACTTTCACCACCATAGGTGACTCATTATGTTTTCTCATTGTTCTTTTTCTCTTTACCTCATTGTTCTTTTTCTCTCTACCCTGGTGTCTTCTCTCTTTCGTTGTTTATTCCCTCATTCACTCACACCATTGATAGATTAACAGACACATTATATCGATTAACAGACACATTATATTGATGTCGCTGTCATGTTAATGATGTCATGTTTTTGAAATCGTAGAGTAGTGTGGTAATTGTTTGAAATTCGGAAAGAATGTGCTCATTCACGAAAAAAATATTTTAAGACCTAAAAGCATGGATATCAAAAGGAAAAAAGTTACCTGTGGCGGATATTTACTTATAAAGGGTCAAAATATTATGTGATTATTAAATTAAATTATTAATATAATTTTAAAAAAATCTTATTTAATTAAACAATTTAATTATTAGATAATTTGATCATTAGCTAGAATAATTAGTATAATATTTTAAAATATGTAAAAAAATAAAATTTATTTTGTTTTTATTTTCACCAATAATTGTCTTTTTATTATTTTTAAAGAGTGAAGGAATTTATGATTTTATTTTTTATTAATATATTTAAAAAAAATTAATATTAAAAATTAATTTATCATAATTTAATAAAAAATTGATTTGAGAGTGGTAATTAAAAAAAAATATATTATAATTAAATCATAAAAAAATACATAATTTATTAATTTTTTTCCTATTTTCAACAAAAAGTTGAATATACAAAATTTATGAAATAAAAAATAATGTTAATAATTATTAATCTAAAAGTTTATTATCAAGTGAGATAAAAGAATTAATTTTTTTCTTTAAGAACGAAAGATAACAAATGGCAAATAAGAACAAAAGTAATAAATTTGTATTTATCTTCTTTTTTTCTTCATAAACAAAAGAAAAACATGCGAGACCAAAAAATAGTACAAATTTATGAAACCTAAGAAAATAATGAAAAATAAAATAAAAAATATCTTAATAAATATTTGTTTCAATTATTATTTTAGTTTTTTTTTCAAAAATTTAAGTTGGTTCTTAAGTTGATTTAGTCTCAATTTGGTTTTGATTTTTTGTCAAAATTTGACATTTATTTGATAATAATAAAGATAAAAAATAATTCAACCTAAATATTTTTATTCTTTATTATATTTAATTTTATATTTTATTATTTATTAAATTAAGTATTATGTTTCATAAAAAATTAAAAAGACACAGTTTAAATTTCTATCAATTTTTAAAATATATTATTTATAATTTAAAAAAATTTCAAAATTTTAAAAATATAAGTAATTAAAAAAATCAAAAGTATATACATAACTAAAAAAAATCAAAAATATTTTGGGGTCATGACCCCTCCCTACTCCATATATAGTTCATCAATGAAGGTTACGTATATGGACTTCTGGAAGTCAACAAAAAATAATTATTATTTATGATCTTGAGTTCATGAAGTTACTAAAAAGAATTTCTCTTTCGAAACTCGACTTTTAATAGTGTATTAGCTCAGATCTCAAACATTAAAAATTCTCTTCCGGATCTTGACTTTCGAAAATCAATGAAATTTTTTCTTTTTTAGATCTTTTTTTTCGAAAGTCAATTGAAAAAATATTCTTCCGAATCTTGACTTTCTAAAAGACAATGGAAAATTTTCTCTTTTAGAAGTCACTCAATAAATTTTTCTTTTGGAACTTGACTTTTGAAAGTGTATAATTTGGATATCAAATATTCAAAATCCTCTTTGGGATCTTGATTTTCGAAAGTCAATTGAAAAAAAATCCTCTTTTCAGATATTGACTTTCGAAAGTTAATGGAAAATTTCCTTTTTTAGAAGTCACTCAATAAATTTATCTTCTTGGAACTTGATTCTTTTTTAGAAGTCACTCAATAAATTCATCTTCTTGGAACTTGATTTTGAAAGTGTATAATTAGATCTCAAACATTCAATATCTTTTTCTATATTTTGACTTTCAAAAGTCAATGAAAAAATTCTTCTTTCGGATATTTGACTTCCAGAAATCAATTGAAAAAATCATCCTTTGAATCTTGACTGTCGGATATCAATGGAAAAATTTCTCTCCAAGAGTAGAGGAAAACTTTGAAGGTGCAAAAACAAATCTTAGGGGTGCAGCAAGAAGCCACCCTTCTTTGATTTAAGTGAGCCCACTTGGAGCATGTTGAATGTCAAATATTGGACCGACAAAAGACAAATTAGCTCTAAATTGTACCTTTAAGGTTGAGAAATGGATTTGTTCACAATATTCCGCTTTTTCGGTGTACTTCAGGATTTCTTTCTTTATTAATATGAACGAAATTAATTTAATAAAAGATTGGTTGATATGGATCAACTATGAGTAATAATAAAAATTTTAATTTTTAATTTAATTTATTGATTATTGTGCTATGTTTAATTTTATATATATATATATATATATATATTATTTTTAATGTTTTATTTATTTATAAGTGGATTTTAAGTTATATAAGATTTAAAATTTTAACTTGCTCAATCTTATAAATTTATTATATATATATATATATATATATATATATATATATATATATATATATATATATATATATATATATATATATATATATATGTGTGTGTGTGTGTATGTATATATAAAATTCCATACATCATATTGATTTAATTTATTAATTTATTAAAAATAATATAATAAGCAATAAAATTAATTAAGATTACAAGGACAATCAAATAGAAGGAAAATATTAAATATTGAATTTTGAAAGTTAGAATTGAGTTTTTACGTTAATTTACTTCAGATTTGAAAATAAAAATAAAGTAAATCGATTTAAATAATCACATTCGTCTTAATAAATTTTTTATTTATGTAAAATTTAGAGATTACAAAGAGGGTTATCTAGTCCATTTTGACCGTTCATGTTTTGACATGCAAAGTGTAGATAAGATTAATTCATTTCGCAATTTTAAAAACGGATTTATTTTTTTCCCCATCTCATTACGTGGTCCATGGGTTGGTCCTTATTTGTAATAAGCAAAATATATTTTTTTACTTTTTCATAATAATTTTTATTCATTTTAATTAGTTGAACTAACCATAAACAAGGAAAATAACACTAAAGATTATAAAATACAATATTAATATGTCACATTACAAATTTGTTAACCTAAAAATGTATGAAAGACATTTTCTATTCAATAATTAAAATCACTATCTTATATACAACTACTATATAATAATAATAATAATAATAATAATAATAACTTATAGAAACAACGTGATGAACCATGTGAGATCCTAAGAGAAAAATAGTAAAGAGTTTTATGACTTTTTTACCACCACTATTTTATTGTCCCATTAAATTTATTTAATTTTGTAAATAGGTCAACGAGCTAATTCGTCCCGTCTCATTTTAAACCTGCACAAACATTCAATTTATGCAGACTAGTAAGCAAACGAGTTCCGCCTATCCCACTGAATTGTCACCTCTAAGAAAAATAAATAAAATATTTTAATATAGTATTTGTCATAAAGAAGAAATGTTTAAACTGTTTTTAACCTCAATTTCTCAATTCCTAAAACTATTGATGGACCTTATTTTAGCTTTAAAATTTAAAGTTAATTTCTAAATTCTGTAATTTCAAAAAATTATTTTAACATTCTTTTAAACGTCTACAAATTAAATTTCATTAAAGTAACAATTTTAAAACAAACCTAAATATACAATATAGTATTTGATAATAAGAATACAAAATTTAAGCATATTATCGCCTAAACGATTTAAACTTTTTAATCTAATAAAAAAATTTAACGATATACTTCTTGACATACGTTAAAAACTATTATTTTTATAAAATTACATAAAGTGAAAAAAATCAATTTTCAATTAAAAGTTAAAAACAAACTTGCTCTTCGAAACAAACTTTTTTATTTTAAACGATTGGTATGTAAAGAATATAGGTTTTTTTATGTTAACAAAAGTTTTAATTGGAAAGCAGTTTTTCTATATACTTTTTGCTTTTTTAAATTAATTTACTGAAATATATTAAAAATTGTAGTATATGTTTATCTTAAATAAAAGTAGCCATAAACTTTGTTGGGGAGTGTCTAACTTTTAAAGATGTGCGTGGACTCTTATTTTGTTTGTTCTTAAACCTTTCGGGTTTGTGGGTCCATTTAACACCGGCCCATAAACCAATGTGACGTCCATAGGCCTATTTCATCACAGCCCACCCACCGACTCATGACGCATATCGCGTGTTCTTTACGTTGTATTAATTATATTATCACTTGGGAATGTTTATTACTGTAGGAAAAAAAATAATATATAAAAGGTTATTGAATTATTAAATTTAACATATTTAATTTATTAATAAATTAAACATAATAAAAATGTATTAATTGTAAGAATATTTTTAGGATTTTAGATAAATTTTAAAAATAATTTAAGTTAATAGAAATAACTACTAACACAATTTATAAGAATATTACTATTATAAATATTATAATTGTCTCACTGAAATTCTTAATTATAATTAATAAAATCATATGTCCATTCAAAATAAATAAATATATATATATATATATATATATATATATATATATATATATATATATATATATATATATATATTATTATAAAATAAAAATTTT
>Ga0214545_1011724_pt1 | contig 11935 bp, 2 predicted proteins | sample CNSS4metaG_FD_160064 | JGI IMG/M metagenome (GOLD analysis project Ga0214545, IMG submission 160064) | Root nodule microbial communities from cowpea collected in UCLA plant growth center, Los Angeles, California, USA - CNSS4 | ecosystem: Host-associated > Plants > Roots > Nodule | place: USA... | reverse complement strand
AGATTTTAGTGAGCAAGAGAAGATTAGTTTAAAATTTTAACTTCAACATTTTATTATTGATGCTCCTAACCATCCAGATTTGAAGAATTTATCAACCATACTTGAATTATGTCAATCTTTGGCAAGAACAGGAAAGTCAAGGACATTCTACTTGATTGATCGTTTAATTCGTCTTATTTTAACTCTTCCTGTCTCTACAACTACAACAAAAAGATCATTTTCTGCAATGAAGATTATCAAAACAAGATTGCGGAATAAAATGGAAGATGAATTTCTTGCTGACAATATGATTATTTACATTGAAAAAGAAATAGCTGAAAATTTTAGTTTTGATTCAATTATTAATGAGTTCAAGGATCTGAAGGAACGAAGGACAATCTTTTAGATATTTTTGATTTCTTTTTTAGTTATCGTTATACTAAGTTATGTATTCATTTTTATTGTGTTAGTGACAATAATGAAATGTATAAATTTTGGATGTATTATTTGGGCACCCCCAACAATGTTGGTCAAGATCCACCACTGATTGTCTATAAGTTCAAAGTAAATAATAAAGTTTAAACGTACAAACTAGAGAAATATTACAATATCTTTGTTCTAATTATTATAAAGTAAAACAAAATGAAAGTCAAATAAGATTCTTCTACTATCAATCTTGACCTGAGGCATTTGTTTCTTCATTAGGAACACTCCCCTAATTAGATACCTAACATAAGAAATAATCATAATTAGTAACATTCTTTACCGTATCAAATATATATTAATATACTAAAAATTTAAATATTGTCGATGATGAATGAAACATAGGAAAGTCATGAAGCAATTCTCCTTGATAGTTTTGTACAAAGAAAGTCATAGTAACTTCTTGTATAGTAACTTCTTGGTTCATAGTATGCCATACAAGGCTTAATATCTACAAGCTACAATTACTCTTCCGAATGATTAAATCTATATCAAATGCGTAAACTATGAACTTTTTATTTATAAGTTGGATTTACCATCACCTTTAGCAAATTTAGACCAATGTATTTCATGTATCTTAGTTGAGAAAGAAAGTATGTATAATCCTTATTATATCATCAAATTTTATGTAATTCAAGTTAGTAATGGTTTATCCTTTCAAGTCAAACTTATACAAATTGATACCTTTCTTTTCCTACATATTTTTCTAATTCATGATTCTCTAAAGGAATTAACCTAGATTGGCTAATGAGAGTTTTATTGTAGATAAAGTTTTTCCATTTTTAAATTTTTAAAGTTAACCTAGATTGGCTAATGAGAATTTATGTTCACCCTATATAGACATGAACTAGCATTTAGAAATGTATTGAAAAGTAAAGTTGAGTGAAACAAACACAAACTTTAAATCAATAACTTTTGAATTGAATTTGTGTAATACTGATAGGCAATGATGAAAACAATGATTATGATGTGTTTGGTTTCCATTGTTTAAATAAATAAATAAATAAAGACAAGGATCTTTTGCACCACTTTTCATATCACAATTTACCTTCACTCTCTCTGTTTCTGTTCCTTCCCATTAGTATTCATAATAAATAGCTATAGCATCATGAACTGTTATATGTGATCTGACTTAATGTTAAGTTTTAACTTCTCTAGTATTCATAATAAATAGCTATGCATCATGAATATATGTGATTTAGGGACTACTAAATCATCCATAATAGTACACCACATGAAACTTTTAAAAAGAAAAAACTGTACAAATCTAAGATGTGAAGATAATCTGTAATAGGTTGCAAATGCATGCCATATGTGAAGATACAATAGTGATTCTATATACCTGTGAAAACTTTCTTTTTATTTATTTATCTACTAAGATTCATATTTATAAATTTTAAAAACTAATGAATAAATCTATCAGCCAACAATAAGTAGTGGATGTTTATATACTTAAGTAGGATAAATTCAAGATCAATTGATAATAAATGTTACTACATAAGTAACATTTAGAGAAGTTGGGATCAGCCTGTTAGGAATCCAAGTGTGAGTCTAAATCCCACATTGACCAGAAATGAGAAAGTAGAGCACTATATAAGAATCACGACCCATAAACCCATAGCCTTAAGGTTTTGGGTTGAGAGTGGTGTCAGTGTCTTATGTGGTTAGGCTTAGATCTCATTGGTGTTGTTCTCCCTAGTGAAACCCCCTCTGTAAAACTTGACAAGTGGTATCAGAGCCGATGGTTAATACCGGCTCAGACGAGTGCAGTACCAGTATGGTCCTAGTATCAAAAGTCTTCCTGGCAAGAGTCCCAGGTAAGGGTTCCAAGTAAGCGTGTCCCGTTAAGAAGAACGGCGACACAGAAAAGGGCAGAAAATGAGTACTCGTGGTTGGGCAGCTTCCGCTGGAGGGGGGAGTGTACCAATGTGGTTGAAGGGACTCACCCTTGAGGGGGAGATTGTTAAGAATCCAAGTGTGAGTCTAAGTCCCACATTGACCAGAATTGAGAAAGTAGAGCATCATATAAGGATCAAGGCCCATAAACCCATAGCCTTAAGGTTTTGGGTTGAGAGTGGTGTTAGTGTCTTATGTGGTTAGGCTCAGATCTCATTGGTGTTGTTCTCCCCAGTGATACCCCCTCCTTATAAACCTGACAGTCCCAAGTTATCCCCTAGGAAATATGCAACAAAATATTTATGATTGATATCATCAACCAAACTATATACATTTTCAACTTTAACACCATTAATAGGCTGAAACTATTGACAATGTAGAATAATCACTTTTTTTCAGTGATGGAAAACCTAACATTGTCCATGATAGAAATGGATATTCTAATTGGACAAATATCTTTAAAGGGCAAACTTAGTTTTTTTAAAACTCTCCATATTGGCTTTGGCAACATGTCATGAAATGCCAAAGCAATAAGTCTTTGAATAAAAACATGACAAACGTGACTCTTCATTCCATATATTTTCCTTTATCCAGATTAATGCAATGTGATATGTTAGTTGCACATCACACATCCCTCTGGAAACTTTAGTTGTTTTATCCACTCACATCATTCTTTCTTTTATCAAAAATTCAAGGCATCTGTTGCCTTTTAGTTTTTTATACCTTTCATTCTTAACTATTAGTTATAACTTGAAACATTTAAGTATTAACTTCAAGTATCTATATAATTCAATTAAGTTAATCTTTTTATCAATTAAGCATACTAACAAATTAGACACATGACAATATGTGATAGGCTACATGGAATTTTGTTTAGTGAATCAGAATTGTTATTGTGGTAAATTAGCAAAATTATTTAGTTTGACACAAACTTTTCAAGAGACCAAGGAAAATTTTTTTTAAATTTAGAAGATAAAAGAAAATAAAACAATGAAAAAAGAGAGTATTTTAGTCTACTATTTATTGATACTGATTTTGTTTTTGCAATGTGATTTTCTATTGATATCATCTTCTAATAATGAACACATATTTTTAACTAACAATTAGTGAAATTCAAATCAAAAGTACTACTAAAATGAATGCAATGCTTACTCCTTTGTATAAAGCTCTAGTATCACTACAAAAAAAAATCATTTAATAGCAACCAATTTTAGAGGCAAAAACTAATTAATCAATACAATGATTAATTTAAATAACAATTTATAAACAAAAAATATTGGTATCTAAAATAGTTTATATTATGAATAAAAATTATAGTTCATTTTGTGAATTGGAATCTAAATAGGTCTCTAATATTAGTTACCAAGATTTTAGATATTAAGAAATTAGTGTCTAAATTAGTATTTGCTAGTGTCTAAAAGAATATGTTTTATAAATATAATACTTACTAATGGCTTCGCCTTTGCTTCATGAACACGAAAGCATGAAAGAAGAAGATTGAATGTGTTTGGTTCGGTGTAGGTGAAAGGATCTTAAGAGGGGTGAGGTCAACTCTAAAGGAGGGAAGCTAGAGTAGACTAACAAGGAGGCTATTCTAGAGTGAGCTCAAGGAAGAGAGGATGTGCACACATTTTGGTAGCAATTCTCTACCAAATTTCAAGTTGAAAAATACATGAGGTAAGCCTTATATATATAGGCTAAAAGGAGAGCAAAGTGTCTAAAAAAAAGAGGTGGGACAAAGGAATCTAGAAAATTGAAAATTGGAGCAAAAAAAGAGCATGTGGGAGGTGTGACTTGCCACCTAAGCAAGTCACACTTGCCATACCTTGCTACACTACTTGCGGTCCTTTAAGAACAAGCTTGTGAAGCTTCTAGATCACTCTAGGCTATGCACTCCAATTCTAGGCCCAATTTAGGCCCAACTCCCATGTTGGTCCAAAATGTTTCTACAACCTAATTTCCTCTAAGGCCTAATACACAACCCAGAGAAAAGCTTATTTTACTGGACCCAAAATACAAAGCCCAAAATTAATTCTTAATCTAGTATTTAACAATGTTGGTGCAAAAGAAAAGAGTTTGGGTCCTCTCAATAGTTGAGTTGAGGCCCAATCCTCTTGTTTGCATTTGGCCATGATTGGGATGTTTATCATCATCTACATTCAATTTATTTTTGTTTATTATGTATTATAAATAATTTATCTAATTTTTAAAATTTTACAAAGAAATTAATATATAAAAAAATGATAGCATCAAATGTAATAAATTGTAATATAAATTAATTAATCAGTATGTATTTCATATAAATTACCACATAAATTTTTTAATAAATAGTTAAAATATAAATTATTTAATCATTTGCTTTTAAAAATAGTTAATGAATATTTTTTATAGCATTCAAACTGGCAAGAAAATAATATTATCTTAGTTAAATATCATTCATAATTTACAAAAATAAAAAAATTGTGTAGTAAATGTAGTTCACAAATAAAAAGTTGAGTCAATTCCTTAACACATCGACTGCTTATTAATTTTCTTTAAAAAAATTATTTTCTTAATTTAATTTTGTGAAATTGCTGTGATAAAATTGATAAATAAATTAGTGTAATAATAGTTTGGATAATATGTTTTTACTAAACACAAGTTTTCAAGAAAGTAACAAAAATTATATTATATAATTTTATATTAGTCACAAAATCTTGTATTTTTTTTTAATACACATAGAGAAATAAGGTGACAAGAGATAAGATATATTTACATGATCCAATTAACATAAAAAATTTAAATGATAATAAATTAATTAAAATATAAAAATATAAAATACTTAATACATCTATAACTATATATAAAGGGGATTCCCTCTTTTGTGTCCACATTTCATAATTCCAATTTTACCCTTTACAATTTAATTATTTATTAAATTTTTAAAAATTAACGGTTAATTTTACAAGTTTTTATAAAACTATTTATTTATCTCCTTTTTCTTTTTTCTCATACTATTCATCAACAATTATTTTTTTCATATTTTCTCCATACATTTCACTTTAATTTTTATAAATATACTTTTATTTTGTTCATTAACTTAATAACATTACAATATCATCAATTATAAATATAATTCGAAAATGTGTACACGCAGGCGCGATAGCGCCTGTGTTTACACTAGTAAAAAAATAATAGAAACTTAATTGAAAAACAAACAAATTTATCAAAACTTAATTAAACCATTCTTAAATAGTTGAATTTGAAATTTGCTGAATTTGTTGTAAAACAAATTATATAAAGAAATTCGACACAAATAAATCATGTACCATTCATTTAAATATAAAAAATTGTTATAACTTTTGATATAAAATTTGAAAGCATACAATATGTGAACTTTATATATGTTAGTTTACTTTTTTTTTTCTCGTTTTATTCAATATTGAAGTCAACCTTATATTTAAATTCTTAAAAAATATTATAAAAAAATACAATTATAAAACTCAGAAAGATTTATTAAATCCTTCTTGAGAGCTTATTCTGAAACATAACAAGAAAAAACACAAATACTATTATCTTTTTCTAAATTATGGAAGTGTCATAGGGTGATAGAAAAAACAATATTGTTCTTACATGCAAATAATGAGGCCCAAACAGAACGCAATGTGAATTCATCATTGGCCATTTGGGCTCTTAGGAGGCAGGCCATATCAACATGTGAACAACAAAACCAATCTCTGCACCCCATTTTTTCTTTCTGCACCACACATACTATTTAATTCTCAAACTCCGGCATCACTAAAAATATAATAAAAATCCTGGATTTTTTTTTTTTTCCATACTGGGGTACGACTTTGTTTAATGAATGCTAAACCTACAACATAAGATTGCGTTGACCCGAAAAACATGAGACTCAGATTTTCACTCTATGACACCCTAAAACGTGGAAGCTTTATAATTGAAAGAATCTTATAAAGGTCTATCATGGAATAAAAAGCTTGGAATGTAATTCTGAACATGTGATATTTGAGTATAAGAGGATCAATTGCATGTTATTTTTGAAAGCAAGATGAAGATATATACACTCAAACGTTAATATCATGATCATTTGTACCTTTGTTTTTTCGATTGCAGCGTGGAATGTTTGGTTATTTGTTACATTACAACTATTCACATTCATCCTTTTCTTTAGCATCATCAATGAAATGGTTTATTATTGTAAATGGAGAAATCGAAGTTCTTGGATCACAACACAAGAGGACCATTTTTTTTTCTTTACGTAAAATGCACGTGCGTCTCTATAATTCTGCACCACTTCCAGTTAAGAGACTTCACTGCCAAGTCTGGTATTGATTCTTTCTACACAATCCTAATTTGCTTGAAATTATAGTTATGAATTAAATTAATTATACTTCTTCTATACATTAGATTAAATATCATAAATTCTTTCTGTTTCTTGTATCAAGTTTTTCAAAAAAATAAAATAATGTTAATTACTTTTTATCAGATATATTTTTCACCTAATTTTTAAACAATTTATACGTGTATATTTATTGTTTCGTAATTTATTCTTATGTTTCGTAATAATTCAATCTTACATAATAGGTTTGACCTAGTAGATCTGTTTGAGAAAACTACAAAAGCAAATTAGACGATAAAATTTATGAATCATTATAAAATAATATTTATATTTAAAAAATAAAAATACTGCACTAAAAGTATTTTATCAAAAACACGCACATTATTATAATCTACCTATAAAATCATTATATCAAAATTTAAATTAATTTTATTAATATAGTCTAAGCTTTATATAACTTGGAATTTTTTTTTTATCTTTCAAAGTAAGCTAAAATGATTGCTGATAAGGGCTCATGCGAATCATAGCTCATTTAAAATAGATCAGGTTAAATGGACAGTTTTGCCATCTTCACTCGGTAGAAAAAGAGAAAAATAATTTGAATAAAGAAAAGATAAATAAAATAAAAGTTAAAAGTGTATGAATGAAAATATAAAAAAAAAAAAAAAAAAAAAAAAAACAAGTAAAGTAAAGTAATACTATGAATCTTATTATTTAAAAAAAAAAAATTCTCTCGCACAAGATAACGTTGGCTGATTTATTATATCATATAATGAGATATTAAAAGAAGGAGTATCTCTTTTAATATATTTTAATAAATGTTTCTTAGTTTGGAAGGTACGTGACAAACTTTGTTGTATATGATTTTCTTCTCTGCAAATTCATACTATGTGGATGTTTTCTCTGTTAATTAATGTGTGAAATCGATATTAAAAAATTAAAGACGTGTTTATTGTAAATGGTGCATGGATGAGAATGATGATTGGAGTTATTAATATGTTGGTGGGTCACTACTATTTTAAAAGCCTGCAATTAAGCATTTGCATATGAAGAAATGTTATTGAAGTTCTAAACAAGCTCTAACATGTTAAATGCAATGCATTCCCCTTTTCTGCCAATGCATGTCAACACTTGAATTATGGGGTAACATTAACTTCTAAATACTCATAAATATTTACTTTTTCTATATAACAATGTTTCCTAAAAGTTTATCAATTGTGAGAAGATTTAACTCCTTGTTTTGATTTTCGAGAAAGGGATTTCATCCCTCCCATAAAGTCTCAGTCAAGTCTTGTACAATTTCTTTGCATAATTCATGCATTAGAACAAGTTTTTACTATAAATTCATCATTTAATTATATTATTTTATTCGGTTTGGATTACGTGTGATTTTAATCTTTTAAATCTGGCTCTAGAGTTAGTTCAAGTTTTCACCATTAAATTCAGTAAATTTTATTTTATTTATATCTTTTTCTTAAAACTCATATTTTTAGTTTTTATCTTATATAATGTTTAACTTTATCTTTTCTATCTAATGTGAGATTCTAACTTACATTTGGATTATTTCCAATAATTTCCTTTTAAGGGTGAATCCCTTTTTTCATATGGTATATTTCTCATCAAGTGTATGGTGACCCTTTTTGTTATGATTATGGTGTCAGTCACCCCGAACTATCGACTCAGTCATCCCGAGCCATCGAAGCTTTGATACCACTAATGGGTATATTTTTCTCATATGGTATTATTCTTGATAGACAAAGGTATTTGCACCAACCATTTCGTTGCTCTTATGCATGTCTTGTCTTCTAGTACTAAGTGGCAGGTACTTACAACAAACACTATGACATTCAAGTTAGCATTTGCATGTGACAATTTCAAATAGATAATTTTAGAGTATTGAAGAACTCACCTCATGTCACTTCCACTACTTGTATTTGTAGAACTATGAATTAGGCTTGGTATTGTTCACATGTTAATTTTGATCCAATCGTGTTCTAACCATGGATTATTGTTAATTATTTGATAATGCTTATTTTATTATGAGTTGTCCTTAATTTTATCTCAGAGTGTCCCCGGCTTGGCAACATCTTATTAGGAGAGGTCTTCTAAATTTAAGAGTCGAGCAACATTGTCGACAACAATTTGGGGTCCTAGACCTGGGATGGTTCAAATACTTAATCAAAAAATACACACTTAGAGAGTAATTCAAAAGAATTAGAGCAATTCATTGAACTTACATTATCAAGTAATAATGTAGGAACCATCAATTCTTTACCTTTAATATCCTCGTCTACTTAATTTGAATACTTGTAAAACATGAATATCTCCTTTCATAAATAATTGCACTACTCATACCATTGATAATATTAAACTAAAGTGATTATGCCATATATAAACCCAATTAATTATACCATCATATATCTTTATTTTCACAATCATGTCAATTCAATTATAAAATAAGTATTAAAACATCAAGTACAAATAATGAAATTTAATGACAGCAAAAAATGATACTTTTTTAGTTATTTTAGTTTTTATTTAACTTAATGGCTAAATCAATCACCAAATGAAACATGTTGCTAAAATGTTAGTCATTCATTTAATTAGCAATAAATTTTAGAGTTGTGACTATGTATTTTTTGCTAGCACAAATGACTTGCATAAAGATTTGATGAAGATATTGCATAGAGACTTGATGAGGTTATGAAGGATTGATGGAAATTGATGAAGACTTGATAAAGTGATTAAGACTTGAAGAAATGGTGTGTTGACCAAGCTTGAAGTGGGCTTAATCTGGCTAACACGTGAAGAACTTAAAGCTTGAAGATTTAAGCTTAACTTAAAGATTATTTGACATAGAATAGATATCTTGTGTTTTATTGCATTCTTTTAGTCTGTTAAAAGGGTTTTTAACATGTTAAGTGGCTTGTTGTTATAATTCTGGTATTAACATATTCAATCAGGTGAATTATCATTCAATAAGATGATTTCACTTAAGTCAAGTAAAATTAACAAATTGAACAAGCAAATAAACATGTTGAATATGTCAACTAACAAACTATAAAGCCTATATTTTTTTAGAGAGGTCTATGACAAATTCATTTTTAGCGCAAAATGAGTGTGAAATCTTTGGAAAACTCGTCCTCTTTGAATTACACAATGCCACAAACGTTAGTGAACTGCTTCTTGAATTCTAGAGTCTTGTTGGCTTAGTGTTGGTTCCTTGAAGAAAGCTTTTGGTTGGCTAGGGAGAGCCACCCCCAAGGTTTGGTCTTTCTTGGGTATTTGGGTTTTATCTAGTGTGATTCCAGATCTGCAAGTGGGAGTCTTGTTATGCTGAATTAGATTGTCATGGTATTCAAGAGTCTTGGTGTGGTTTTTTAGTTTTATCATAAGTGTAATCTTGTAAGGATTTTGTAAAACTTTTTGTTATAGTGGAAAGCCAAGTTAAGGTTGCCTTGACTAACTAAATGTAGCTCTGTTATGAGTGAGCCAATATATAAATCCTTATGCATGGTTTGATTCTTTTTCTCCTAATTAAACTTTGATAAAATCCTCAAGAAAACCATTTTAATAAATTTTTTGTATAATTATGGTACTTTAATGTAATTTGTTGTAAAAACATTGTTTATACTGTGAATTGGAATCAGTCTTGATTGATAATTTGATCAGATTTCATGTTATGGGTTAATTGTGTTTTCTGCATATTTTTTTCATGTTTTTTTCATGTTTTTCAACCTATTGATCATGTTTCTCAATCGATTGAATTATATTGATCTCATTGTGCTTCTCTATTAAGTGATTTCAGTTTGTTGATTCTGTTTTTAATTAGTCAAAGTGTATGTTGCAGGTGTGATAGATTGCTAGAAACTTGGTCAATTTAATTCAAACAAGAGATTTTTAAAAATCTAAAATTCAACTTACCTTCTTAGTTAATAACATCTTTTATATCTTACATTTTTCAATTCTTATGATGGTTTTATTAATGGATAGAATATTAGTCACTAAATTAAGTGTGACAAATGTTTGTGATAGAAAATATAGTTCCAATTATGATCACAATTTTCTTAAAAATATATTTAAAAATTGGTAGTAAATTTCATTACAAATTTAAAAAAGTTAATATAAATTTATGTTGTTAATCCAAGCACAAGATTATCAAAACTATTATTTATTATTTTGGTACAAATTTGTTTAATGTTAAAGAATACAAGTTTTTTTTGTTCTTTTCAAGTGCAGATAAAGTTATAGTTAGGATTAAATTTATGAACTCATTTTAAGCCAAAAGTGACACAAAAAATACTAACGTAATCAATTTGATTACAGTGGAACCCTTTAATAGTTTTTTTAAAGGAAAACTAAGTGTAGCTTAATTATAGTAACAAATATAAAAATCATATATCTCTATGTTTAAGCTATTCATTCCACTATGTAACAAATTCTAATGTCTTAGCGACAAGTCTAAATTTTAATAAGAATCTGTTAGAATATGTGGTTCTCATTCAATTCCTAATACCACATGTTACTTAAGCACTAATTATTAATTATTTACTGCTTAAGTTTTGAAGACTCTTCATATGACCTATTTACTGGTTCAGTTTTGAAGACTTCATATGGCCTATTTAGTGCTGCAGTTTTGAAGACCCTTCATATGGCCTATTTACTGGTGCAGTTTTGAAGACTCTTCATATGGCCTATTTACTAGTGCAGTTTCTGAAGACTCTTCATATGGCTTATTGAATGGTTCAACTTTGAAGCCTATAAATAACATCTCCATGACTTGAAAAAAATATAGAAAAACATTTTACAGAGACACACTTTGTAATATACACCTGAGTGTATTTTGGTGAGGATTCTTGTTCCCATTTAAGAGCTTTGTACTCTTCTTTTCATAGTGGAACTTTGTTCATTATCGTCCTGTGGTTTTTCCTCTTACATTCAAAAGAGGTTTTCCACGTAAATCCTTGTGTGTTATTTCTCTTGCTCTTTTATTTGTTTCTCTTTAATTTCCAATTGTCACGATCCTGTGCTTCCGCATGCTACGATACCATAACAAGTGGTATCAGAGCTCTTAGTTGGAAATTCCAAAATGTCTGCAAAATTTGACATTGAGAAGTTTGATGGCAAGATTAGTTTTTCTATTTGGCGAGTCCAAATGAGGGCCGTTTTAACCCAGAGTGGGTTAAAGAAGGCTTTAGATGGAATAGAAAATAAGCCAGCTTCCATGACTGATGAGCA
>Ga0214545_1011723_pt1 | contig 11938 bp, 7 predicted proteins | sample CNSS4metaG_FD_160064 | JGI IMG/M metagenome (GOLD analysis project Ga0214545, IMG submission 160064) | Root nodule microbial communities from cowpea collected in UCLA plant growth center, Los Angeles, California, USA - CNSS4 | ecosystem: Host-associated > Plants > Roots > Nodule | place: USA... | reverse complement strand
ATACTCATATACATATATAACACATCATTCACATCAGGGAAATTTTCTTTCATTAATGCCATACCACATGGCCACCACCATGTGAATCGTGTTATACATCTTCTAGTGATTACTTCAAGATGAATTTCTGCCATACCTATCAGCCACAACCGATAGAGCAAGTGCGGGAAACCATGTTACGGATCATACACCGTAACGCCAGGTGCAGTTCCCAAATACGAACATAGTTCGCAACGTCCCAAGACTACCAAACTCTTCAGTCAACTACTGAGGAGGCCAATCTATCTGGACCCATCCGTACTGGCCACAACCAGCACACTCACACCGGCAACACTCGCTAATCCGAGCTCAACTCAAGGGTTCCTCTTGTTCATCCGCCATCCCGAGCTCAACTCGAGAGATGTTATTCCGAGCCACAACTTAAGGAATACCACGTGCTTTAACCCCTATCCCGAGCCACAACTCAAGGGATACGTTCCGAGCCACAACTCAAGGAACACCAACAATCCCACCTTGAAACATCACCAAAAGCCTCGTAGATCACGCCTACACAATCAACAACACCAATACTACTGCAGTAAGATCACCTGGCGTGGGACACGTACCGCTAGACGCTGCCCGCTTCCAAACCGCCTGGAAGGTATGACGAGTCGAACCTTGGCTCACATTCTATAATTAAATTTTGGGAATTTAATATTATTTTTGCGCTTAAAAATTGTATTTAGTCGCATACTATATTATTGGATATTCTTGAGTTTAATAATGCAACTGTAATTTAATTTAGGTCCTTAAGAGTGTAAATAATGAATATTTTAATTCATAGATTAAGTCCCAAAATAGGAATTTTGGAGAGAAATAGTTCTGGTACTAAATGCACACCCAATTCTCATGTTTACACCCCTTTTTTTCCAATTGGATTATCTATTAATGAAAAAAAAGCATTTCTGGAACTAACTACACTCCCTGTTTTCAGGTTTACACCCCCCTCTGTAATTTAACTTTCAATTTCTGTTCTGCACCCCTCCTTTTTACTAAGCTGGACTCCTAATGTCACTTAAACTCTAGTCTATCAGATTTCGCCACGTGGCAATCTTCCACTTACTAAGTTAACCAATGACAGATTGGTACATCATCAATCCTCCACTAACTCAAATCACCGATCAATGTTTGCCATGTCATCATCTCTTTCCCAACACAAATCCTAACCCTAATCTCTCCTTCTCTCTCTTCCACACCAACCCACTCGCAGTCGTCACACTCCGCAGCCGCCACACTCTGCAGCCGCCACCTCCGACGCCGGCCGTCATCGCCTCTCCGTCGACCGGCCTCCTCCGCGCAAACCACCACCTTCTCGCACAATCTCGTCGGATCGCCAACCTCCGACAACCGCCTCTTCCACGCGAACCACCATCTTCTCGCACAATCTCGCCGGCTCGCCAACCTCCGACCACCACTGTACTCGCGCTGGCACCGTCGCGCCCTCGTCAGAAACCCCGTCACCGCTGCTGCACCAGCGGTCCACGACTGCATCATCTTCTTCGCGCGTTTCACAGCCACCACCACGACGGGATTGCACTCGCCGGGGCAGCGAACTGCATCCACGAGCACGAAGCCACCACACCCTCTTCTTCCTCGCGTCATCATAAAAAACGTAGACTCCACTACTGCCGTCGGAGTTCGCGCATGTAACAATCACCACGGAGCTCTGCCGCGTCGTCTTCTCCGAGCATCCCGCGGCCACCACCGTGACAGCCCCACGTTTGCGAGACTGCATCTCAGCGAAGCAACCTCGACCATTCGTGCGACACCGCGACAATTCTAGAATGCGAACCCACCTCCATTTTTCTGCAATAGTCGTGGGTTCAGCACTTTCGGCGTTTCTTCCGCCATCGCGGCAACCCCGTAACCTTCGCGCAACCACTCATGGCAGTCAAACCCTCATGGAGAGACTTCCCTGACACGTGGCAGTCTCTCAATGGAGTGTCAGAAAGTTAAGATTGGTCAACCAGTCAACTCTGGCAAGGGCGGTCAACAGTACTCAAATTGTTTATTTTACGCTATTTTTGGTAAGTGGTTCCTCTACAGGAACCCTAAATGACCTAGGAAGGACAGTATCGTTTGGCGACAGTTCATCGCCCACCGACTATTTCTGGAAATTCCAAGAAACATACAAATTAAAAGGAAACAAAATATCAATCATGATCATACCAAATTCAGCATACCAATCAGACTTAAATTAATCAACGCCTATTTAGCATGCCATTCCAATTTAAAATAAAGATAACGTGTAAGGTTACTCTATTTAGCATGTGAATCAATTTAAAATAAAGTTAGCGTGTAAAAACTTCCATAACTTGGATTCCTTTGCTAAAAAAAGTAGATTCTTGGGAGTTCCTCTTTGATCACTCTCCAATTTCGTATTCCTTGGAGTATGATACGAAGACAAGCACAGAAACCCCTGCCCATTGTCAACTAGGGTTTCTCTACCCTTTCACCTTCATGCTAAACTAATTTTAGCAAAAAGAAAATAAATTTGTATTTTTTTATCAAGGTTCGAACCCATACTCACACCAATGTTAATTCCATGCACAACCATTCAACCAATTCATGTTTCATGATATTTAATATAATCTATGATTATATTATCGCCCAACATGATCAAGCATATTAATAAAAATAATAATAAATTAAATAACGCATAAATGGCATACTTAAGACTTGAACCAAAGTCCTTTCACACAACCAAGTACAATCAACCATTTAAGCTAGTACTTTTTCACAACATAAAAATCAATAATTAATGTATTAAAAGCTCCCACTACCCGCATTTATTTATTAATTAATTATTTAATTATTTAATTTTCACGGGTCTTACAAATTTTGTTGTTTCAATTTGGCCATTTGGATGATCACCAATGCAAAAATTGCACCTTAAAATTTATTGAGATGTACTAGGTACTATAGCTCCAACCTGATTTTTATTTCCTAATTCACCAAACTTTGATTAGGCCAAGATTGCAACCTTATTTTTGCCTTTCTTATGAAGGAAAAGGAAAATAATTTGAGGTAGGCTACCTCCTCATCCTCTCTTGATATTCCTATAGTGCCACATAATTCGTAGAAGGTGGTTAGGCAATTGTAGGGATCCTAATTGTTAAGTCATGCAAACTGATTTGAAGTAATCAGTGACAGTAGGTCTCACTATGTTTGAAAATTTCCTTGGCCCCTGCTGTTACACATAATCTCTTAGCAATATCCTTTGTTCAGTAGGTTCTCCCATTTGTTTTTCTTGGTTTTGCTGAATTGGACTTGGATAAGTTAATCTTCTTCGATCTGTTGCTCGACCTGCTCATGTTGCTTTCTCTTCCTGCTTTTGTAGTTATTTCTCCTTGCAGTCTTCTCAATTTCATGATTAAACAACAAAGTTTTTTCATGTTCTTTTCTTGGAATATAAGATCAACCCAAGGCCAAGTGAGCAAGCGAATAATGAAAGAAAATAGAAGCAAGATAGACTAAAAATTGCACATTTTTTTATACACATATACAAAAAACTTAAACTTACTACCAATTATTACTTTTATCTTTGCTCAAATCCTCGACAACGATGCCAACAACTTGTTTACCAGTTAAGGATGTAAATTATCTATCAAGTGTACTAGTTTGATTGTAACATAACAAGGTCGTATGCACAAGTACTTGGTATGAAAAAATAGTAATTTAGAATATATTCAAGTTTGTGATAAAACACTGATAAGGGTTTGACAATTTTAAATAGAGGTTTGAATAAAAGATAAAGATAAGTGATGTGGATTATGACGTTGGAATTGAACTTGATTTCTTTCACTCAATTGCACTACCCTTGATTCTCCATAGAGTCTTGTTTAGTTCATTTACTTGTTCCTAATTCCATAAAAGTAGTCCTTAAAATTTTTGTAAATTTTCAATGTCAAAATCATGAAAATTGATTCTTACTTAGCTTGTTTTTGTCATTTGAGTTTTTGATTTTCTAGTAGATCAATAACATGTTTAAAGAAATACTGTCTCATTGAAATAGAAGTTGGCCAAGAGCTTCTAAAAACTTTTCCTTTGAGTTTTAATTGAATATTTGTTTAGGACATGTCACACCTATTGCTAATTGATTTTGGAGTTGATAAAAAATTTCTAGTAGCTCTTAAATTTCAATTGAGGAAAACATAAGACATTGTCTCATAAACTAAAAATGAACAAATCTAAAAACTAAAACAAAATAAAAAAACCCAAGACATATAAAGAAAAATAGGAAAAAATGAATAGGGTAACTCAACTTCTAAACTACACTGATGCATTTGCTTACTCTTTTGGTTTATGACTTGAATTGTTTAGTGAGCATCATAGAGTGTGTAATCTGTTGTTTAATTTCATATTAACAAAATATAAGTGTAATTTGTTTGTTCTTGATTCTACTTACATTTTATTTTAGTTTTGTACTCAAGTTCTAGGCCTAATCACTAGGACCTTTTGTGTCCTTATTTTTAAATTTTTCTTAACTTTTGCTTGTCTTTCTTATTGATTTTTTTTGTGTTTGTCATATTTATTCTTTCATGTGAAAGTATTTTGGTTTCAAATTAGCTTATCTTGACTTTGTTCTTATTTTTTCAAAGATTGAATGAAATTACTTAAGTCTTCCTTTATTTCTCAAGAACTCACCTCTTCTCAAGGTAACATTTTAGTGTTGGACGAAGAATTGTTGAAACTACTTGTTTGGTGACCTTAAAAGGAAGGAATGCAAAAAGATTGAAAATTGGTGAAAAGACTTCAATTAAGAGTTGGACCGAAAGCTACACATAAAATTGAATGCAAAAAAAATATATATTTTCAAAACAATGTTTTTTAGTTTTTTTTTGTTGGTATGACTATCAAAGGGTATTGTTATTTTACCTTTCCTTTTGAAAATATTTTTCTTGGTTTCCTTTTACCAAGAAAATTTATTACATTTTTATTTATGATTTTCAGTAGATTGTTGTATTGAATAAATGTGGTCGTATTTTAAACATAATTTGGATTTAAGGACAAATACTTCTACAAAAAAAAGAGGAAATGATGAAAATCACCCGGTCATCAAAACTATGACTAATACGATAAAAGAAAATAAAGCCTCAAAGAAGAAGATTCTCCTAATTTGATGAGTAGAACATTATGATTTTCTTCTTTATTGTACAAATTATATAGGTATACTTTCTTCTTGTATTTTGTTTTAGGATTTTGTAGCAACATAAGTGAGCTTTTTTTCGGCCTTGATTGAATTGAGCATGAAAAGTTAGCTAAGAATCCTAGAGAAGTATGGAAAATTCGGCCAAAACATGAAGAGAAGGCTTGAAGCATGAAAATGTAGGTCTTGTGTGCAACCCTTGGACGTCCACTTTGAACCTCATTAGTACCACATCTTGTGTCATGAAGTGTCAAAGGACTGTGCATCTATAAATAAGACTCCTTGATCCATGTATAACTCACCTTTGATGGATAAGAAATGATTTAACTAAATTTTTTATCTCCTTGGTTTTAAGATCATACATGAAAATACTTTTCTCATGATTCTTCTCCACGTAACCTTTCGGGAGAGGAGCAATGTGAGTTTCTTTTAGAAATTAAAAAAGTTTAAGAATTTTCATTTTTCTTCCACTATGTGGAGAAAGTTTTTCCATCTGCCATTGAGTTAGATGATGGGTGAGTTACCAAGAAAGAATGACCATTGCCTACCAAACGGTGTATATGACTCTTTTATTCTAGAAGAGAGAGTTCCAAATAACAAAAGGAAGAGAGACATCTATTTAAAATATTAAACTTGTACATTTAAATTGATCATAAATAGGGTTAAATATGTTTTTGGTCCCTTAACTTTCAGTAAATTTTGGAATTAGTCTATTTTGAAACTTTGGACCAATTTAGTCCTTCATCTTTCGGAATACGTGGATTGTATTTGAGTTGTTTATACTGTTTGACACATTTTTGCTTTAATGTTAAATCAAATAATATTGTGAAACGTGCTTGAAAGGTCAAATAAATTTAACAAAATTTGATTAAAAGGACTAAATCCACGTATTTCAAAAGATAAAGGACTAAATTGGTTCAAAGTTTCAAAATAGACTAATTCCAAAATTTACTGAAAGTTAAGGGACCAAAAACATATTTAACCCTCATAAATATTATCATACTTATTAAGCTTTTTGTTACTTAACTAGTTCCAAAATATTTTAACTTCTAAGGTTGATAAAAAAAAAGAAGAAAATCTATCATAATCACAAATGAAAATGAAAATAAAAGATACGGTTGAAGAGGTGAAGAAAGAAAATGAGGATGTTAAGGTTCTAACTCTCTCCTATTGTTCAAATCTTCTTTCTCACTCGATCACTCACTCTCTTTCGCTTCCTGTCTTCACCATACAGTTCTTGCAATCATTCAAAGGCTCACTACGATGGAATTCACAGACAGAGGTAAAATTCTGCACATCTCATTGTAAAATGAGTATGCTTTTCATTCATGTCACTATCTCATTGTAAAATGAATATGCTTTTCATTTATGTCACTAAATCACTCGAATTCAGTTATTTATAACCCATTCTAACAAAACATCATGTTTTAACAGATTAAGAACAGAAAAACATAAAAAAAAAGCAACTATGTAAAGAGTTGTAACAAATTTTCTCCCCCATCAACCTAGGATTTGACCCTAAGGCCTAGATTGAATGATTCAATTGAAATCACTTAACAAGGGTAGGTGTGCTCATGCCGAATCGGCACCATAGTATGAAAGACGACGTGAATTTTCAAACCCAGGGGTAACTCCAATTTGTAAGCAACAACTCACACTCTTCGTATAATCTGATATGGACCACAATACAGTGCTCTTAATTTATGAAATGGTGTATTAACTAAAGTCTATTGTTTATAAGGTTGGATCTTTAGGTAAACCCAATCATCAACCGCATATTGTTTTCAATCTCTGTCTGAAACTATTTTCGTTGGCCAACTATGTAATCTAATAACATTATCCATAAATAGTTTTGCTACCTTGGCCACCCCAAAGAATGAGATAGAGTCAAAAAAATGAGCACTTTTAGTCAATGATATAAAAAATAACAAACATAAAATTAGATTCAAGGAAGTCTAGTTATAAAATCCATAGATATAGATATCCATGCCTAAGTAGGAATAGGTAAAGGTCGTAAAATATCAATAAGTAATTGAAGTGATGGCTTATTTTTTTGTCAGAAATGACAATTTTGTACCCATTTCTTAACCTCATTTTGCATAGTTTTCCAATAAAATTGGTCTTTCATTCTTTTATAAGTTAAATCATACCCGAAATTGCCCTTAAGAGCGGAATCATGAAACTTTTGCAGAATTTGAGTCTTCAATTCTGGATCGTTCCCCACGACAAGCTTACTCTTTCATTTTAACACATCACCCTCTCATGTAAAATGTTTCTGAGGTTGATGTCACATAGGATGATATCAACTATCTTTCTTAGCTCCTTATCAAGTGTTCCAAAAATCAATTGCACGAGTAATGAATTGAGATCTCAGAGTTAACATTGTAGCTATTTTACCGTGTGAATCTTTTCGTGACAAGGCATATGCTGCTACATTGTCTTTCCCTTTCTTATATTCAATTTTGAAGCCTAATCTCATGAGTTCTTTTAATTCCAAATTCTGCATTATTGTTGTTGGAGGCTGTTTCAACAATCAATATATCGTCAAAGAAAACTAAAATAAAATTACACAGATAAGATCTAAAAATATCATTATTCTGAAAGTTACTTGAACATTATTAAGACCAAAGGGTAAAACTAACCAATCATATAGCTCATTATGAGCTCTAAAGGCCGTTTCGTATGTATCTTTCTCATTCATCCCCACTTGGTTATAATCACTTTTTAAATCTAATTTGGAAAATTATTTAGCTCCTTTTATTTCGTAAAAAAGATCTTCAATTAATGGTTTGGGAATTTGATTTTTATCGTAAGGGCATTTAGCTTTCTAAAATTTGTGCAACATCTCTAAGACTCATCTTTTTTCTTGACCAAAACCACAGGGGAAGCATAAAAGCTAGAAAACTCTAATGAATTCGGTAGATAGTAGAGACTTAATTTGGAAGTGTGGATACCTATAAAGTTTTAAACAAAAATGTATATCACTAGGTAAAACGATTTTATGGTCAAATTGTCCTTGGGGAGGTATATTTGTAGGATCTTGAAATACTTCCTGAAACTGGTGTAGGAGTTTATCCAGTTGGCTTTGTTGAGAAAGTCAAAGCCATGTTGCCATCAACTTCCGTGGCATGAACATAAACTGCAACCTGGATAACCAACAACAGTTATTGACCTTTTGTCGTTTTCAAATTTCCAAATAAGAGCCTATTAGTATCAATATTTTGTCCAACCTGTGACGTTAATGTCTCTCTTTGATGCTGAAAAGTCATGGTTAGTTAAGCATAATTCCAAGATATTACTCTTAAGTTTTAAACCATTGCATGCCTAAAATTACCCCAAAATTATTGCTAGGCAAAACAAGAAAATCAACTAGAAACAAGTGATATGATTATCAAATTTTCACGTAACTTGTCGACAAACTTTTGTAATTCACAAATGTTTGTCAGAGGCAATCATTACAGAAAAATATTTAACCATTGATATTCCAAGTTGGTATTTCCTGAACCATTGAGACGCTTTGTTATTCCCTGCAAACCTTCATCTCGAAGGCGCACTAAGCTCACGGTTTCCTGAATTGTGGATGGCTTATGCAACCCAACAAAAGTTTCAAATTCGATATTAAGACCTGAAATAAAGAAACTTAAGGCAATGTCCTCCGAAACTGAAACTCTAACTAAAATATGATCAAAATTTTCCAAATATTCAAGTAAAGAACTTCCTGTTTCAGTTTAGTAAGCTCTGCCACCAGATCATCAAAAACACCATCGTCAAAACGATTACCACAACAATTTTTAATCTAAAAGTAAAGATTTTGTATGTAATGGCGCTACCACGAAAACGCCTTTCCATTCATAGACAATAACAACAATCTGGCACGTTGATTCAGAGGGATTCCTTCTAATTCAAAGAATTGTTCATCAAAAGATGAAAATTGTAATTGAGTTCTGTCAAGAACTCCATCAGTAGTTGCTGGCGAATAGTGGGTGTAATTTGAGATTCTGACTGCAACATTGTGCTTTTGTAAAGCTAGTAAAGCTGGGTGAATTCTTATGCTTCTGCCATCTTTTTCTCCAAGGAATCCATGCGGCTGTCTAGTTCTTTGTTATGCTTTTCATTCATGTCACAAAATATTCTATTTTAACATATTAAGAGCAGAAAAAACACAAGCAATCCTAATTCTGTACAGAGGATGAGATCCAAGAAAATATTATATTTGAAGAAAATCATCTAAATGGCATTTGTTTCAGAAAATGATGAATAAAATATGATATAGAATTTAAGTAAAAAAATATTTTGTATTTGTATAGATTAAATATTTTAACTTCATTTTTATGTGTGATATATTTAATATTTATTTCATTTCACTTGGTTTTACTTAAAAATGTTATATTTTATTTATTACAAATCTTCTTATTATAACAAGAATCTATTCACAATTTAAAAAATCATAAAACGATTACCGATTCAATAACTATGTTAAGATTATCACACATTTCAATGTCTTTGACAAATTACATAAATCAACAACATAGACACATTTAGATCTGATCCATTTAGAGGCAAAAGAATCAGAAAGAAAGAAAGGAAACAAAACATCATAACAAGCTACGACAAATTGCATTCCAAATTATATAGAAGTCAAAGGATTAAAAGCCAACATCAATGCCCTCCAAGCTAATAAACAAGTTATTCAATTGTTTATCTGAAATGGCATGCGCAGATGACTCAACCAAAAGCCCGTACTATATATAATAAGCAAATACAATTTCTCCCATTCCCCAACTCAACAAGCTTGCCTATTTTTTGCCTCTGCCACCACCTGCATTATTTCCTCCTGCAGCCTGAGCAGCTTTCTTAGCCGCTTTCTCCTGCAATGCTTTCGCATCCCTGCACACCAAGTAAACACAATGTCAGATCAAGGCTTCAAATTCCATCATCCCAAAATATTACAATAAAATGTGCTCTCCAACCACATTGCAGCCACAATTGGTCGCAGCATTTGGTCATAATTATACCAACTTTGGTAATTATTGAGTCTGAATGAACATTTACAAATATGTTCATTGAATTTGGTTGGTAATTGTAAATTTAAAACACGACGAGTGCAGACAACACAACACGGTATTTATCACATCCTTTTAAAGATACACATAACTATTAGTTCAAATTCATTGCAAACTCCATAATCAAGACAATAAATAAGAGACTTGGAGCCTCTGGTTACGTAAGATAAACTTCAATATGTTCCAGTCCTTCAAAAATAACTAATATTTGATTTTAAGTCTAATTCATTTTCACAATAAATCCCAATTTATACTTTATAATTTGGTCATTCTCTCGCACATGATTCCTACAACAAAAATTGCTTTTCATTTAAATTTCAATATGCTCAATAGCTTAAACACAGAAAGCGAGAAAGAAAACAACCTTTCCCTGCGCTGTTCAGGAGTCAAGCCATCATCCTTAGATTGCTTAGTTTTTCCACCAGCTCTTGCCTGAGCCCTTTCACGATCTCGGTCCCTCTGGTTACCGCGTTCGCTTCAGTTAAGTCAAAACAACGTTATTAAATGAAAAAAAAAAAAAAAAAAAAAAAAAAAAAAAAAAATTATATAAAAAACACAAAAAAAAAAAAAAAACAAAGAAAAAAAAAAAGGGGGGAAAAAAAAAACAAAAAAAAAAAAAAAAACAAAAAAATAAAAAAAAAAAAAAAAAAAAAAAAAAAAAAACCTACAAACTTTCGTCACAATCCACTAAAAGGAAACGAAAACACGGAAAAACAAAACGATGCTCCATATGAAAGGATATGAGACATTGTTTTACGGAATCCTGAAAAACCAAGGTGAAAGGGGGGAAATAAGGAGAAGACGAAACGCCCTGAACAACGAGAAAAGCAAAAGATTAGCGAATTGTGAAAGAAGAAAACGATGAATGAAATGAGAGGGGAAACTCAGAAACCTGAAAATGATGAGAAAGGAGGATGAAGAGAAAGAGGATGAGAAGGAGTAAAATAGCGTGAGAAGGTGTTGGAATATGGAATGGAAGACTCTAGATGGAAGGGCGTCCAAATATAATATGAAAAAAACAGGTAAGCAATGAAAAAAATAACGGTTTTGTCTAGTTGTAAGATATTCTATTTTTTTAAGATTTCTAATGTTTTATCTCATATTGTATTTTTTTTTAAGATCGCTAATTTATTATTGGCTGAAAGTTTAATCTATTTTTTTATTTAATTTAATTAATTAATCTGGGCCCTTTAAAAACTATATTTGTTAAAATAAATAAATATTTTTAATAACAATACTAATACTAATAAGGTAACAATAATTTTTATTGTATACAAAATACAAAACTTTTATATGATAAAATATGAAAATATTAGACAATAAGTATTATTTATTATGTAGTAAGGTTTGAGTTTGAAATTCTTGAACATGTTATCGAAATTAATTATTGGTAAGTGTATTAAATAAGCAATGTAAACGAGCACTCTAACTATTCTTCTGTTCATATTATTGTTGTTATTAATGAGTTTGCACACTGAGAATAAAAAATCAAATACATTAATCTTCTTTTCTTGCAATATTTTATGAATGTTATTAACTACATTGGTTTTTTATATGAATTTCCGTCAATACATATGTCATTTAATATATATATATATATATATATATATATATATATATATATATATATATATATATATATATATATTTTTTTTTTTTTATTGATATAAAAAAAAATATATTAAAA
>Ga0214545_1011722_pt1 | contig 11938 bp, 6 predicted proteins | sample CNSS4metaG_FD_160064 | JGI IMG/M metagenome (GOLD analysis project Ga0214545, IMG submission 160064) | Root nodule microbial communities from cowpea collected in UCLA plant growth center, Los Angeles, California, USA - CNSS4 | ecosystem: Host-associated > Plants > Roots > Nodule | place: USA... | reverse complement strand
GTAATGTCTCCTGTGTGACGCTGCGGGCTGCGCGGGAGCGCCCTTTGGGTGAGCGCTCCTGCTCGCCCGCAGCTCCATTCCCTGCCAGTCAAACCTTGCCGTCAGATTAAGTCGAAACTTCTACACTTTATTGCAGGTGGACGGATCTCCGCTTCCACGATAGCGCGTCGACAGCACACCACATTCATGAGAGCGGCTGGCCATATCTGTGATCCGTCGCCGTTTGGTCGATGCCGCCCAAGGACTGCCACGAAACTGCCACTCTGCGATGATCGGTCGAGGCTCGATGCTTGGGCCGCTCTGAGTGTAGCGCAAAGACAAGAAGCGCGAGCACTGAAGTTCGCCTCCACAGAGTTGCATGAGAAAGCCACCAGGCGCGTCGCCGCCGACTTCTTGCAGAATCTCATCAAGGTCGTGCCTTATAAGGTTCATACCGTCCTCACGGAAAATGGCACTCACTTCACCGATCCGGCCGACGACAGTTGGACCGCGGCTGACATCAAGAAGAAGATCGAGCGGAAGGAGCTCTTCTGGGCGCTTTCTTTTGTCGTGGCCTGCGCCCGTAACGATATCGAACATCGCCTCACCAAGCCCAAACATCTCTGGACCAACGATCAGGTCGAGCGCATGAACCGAACGATCAAGGATCGGCACGGTTCAAGCGTTTCCACTACGAGGCTCACGCCGAGCTCCGCAGCCACCTGTCTCAGAATTCGTTAACGCCTACAACTTCGCCAAGCGGCTCAAAGCTAGGCGTTTCAGCTAAGCGCTTACGCGAAGAGTGGGTCCGGGAGGCGGCGCAAATTGCGCAATTCTTGTTCAATTTTGACAGCGGCACAAAGCCTGTCGGGTTCAAAACACTGGTCGCCGTGAACTGCCGTTGAGATATTCATGCGCAATTAAGCACTTAATGCGCGCAGACGCATCTCCTGGAGCGGATTGAGGGTGAATCGTTCTGGCTCTTTTGTCTAGGCACTGCAGATGAACTCGAACGGTGTGAGGCCTTTGACAGCACTTTCAGTACTGCTGCACTTAATAGCAACGTCCGTGCCAGAATCGCGGGCCACATCGGTTCAAGGAAGGGGAGCATCGCTCGACTCGCATCTGGGTGCGCTCAGCGTGGCTGGCTGGAACCTGCTTATTACTACCTGGGCAGCGATTATCGCGGGACTGCGGGCGACGCCTATACGCTGACTTACATGGCGCAGATGGGCGGGCTGGACGCTGCTTGATCATGCGCTGAACGATGCAGACGACCCGCATCCGCTCCTTCGTCTCGGCAATCAGGATGAGAGCTCAGCATCCGGTAACAATTAAGGCGAGGCAATGCGGCGTCTCACCCTGATCGCCGCCGCGCACTTTGGGCAGGTTTGTCACGGTGGCATCATGGAGACGTTCGCTCACACACTGCGTATCTGGCCACGTGATGGCGTGCGGCGACGATTCAACGTGCGGCTCCAGTCTCTCCGATTGGACTTGGTGCTGCTTGACGTCCGATTCCGAGCGGATCGACCGATCATTCTGAATTTGGGGGAGGGGTGGATCAGCACTTATCGCAGATTCTCCAGGTCTGCCAGTTGCGCGGCGGCTTCCTCCGAGAAGGCCTCTGAGACTTTTACCACATCGCCCACTCCTTGGTGTTTAAAAGCCGTGGGCCTGCTCCACATCCCAGATCATGTCCGCCGCTCCCAATCGATGCCCGAACAAGGTTAGCTCGGCGGCACCTGCGATTGCCGCCGGCGGTCTGGTGAATTGGTCAAGGCCATCGAAAGGCATCGAGCCAGAACTCGGCGGTTTTCTGGGATGTTCATCATCGTCGTGTGGTCACCCGGAACGGACACGGCGTGAATGGCCTCGGGACGCAAAACCCTGTCCCACCCCCGCGACGGCGAACTTGCTTCCTGACCTATTGAACGTCGTGCACGACGGCTGCGGACAGGCGCGTTGACATAAAACTGGTTGATCTCGATTCCAAGAGGTGGAACTTCATATAATTCCAGTGCCCTTTGGAACTGCGCGGCCTTTTCATACGTCAGAACAAGACTTTCTAGATCACGATCCAGGGGTATCGCCCCAATTTGCTGTGCCTTTTGAATCAGTTGGCCAATCGAGCTGTTTGCAGCAAATCGTTCTAAGAATCGGAAGCTCTCATCTTCCAAGAATTCCATAGAATCCAGTAGCACTTCCCGTGCCATTTGGGTCAGCGATAACCTTCGTCGATTTGCAGGTAACGCAGCATCCATAAAGGCCATGAATGACACAGGTTCATTCAGATTCAGCAACTGCTGCGCAATTGCGTAAGCCAAGATTCCCCCTGATGAGTATCCAGCAAAGCGATAAGGTCCATGTGGCTGGATTTCTCTAACTGCTAGCATTACTTCCGCAGCTATTGCCTCAAGAGTTGGTGGATGTACGTCGTCGAAATGCGGCCATGGCAAAGCATAGACCGGACACTCTAGGTCCATTTCCTTCACGAGGGGGAGGACATAGGAACAATCGCCCAATCCTGTGGGAACAAAGAAGAGCGGCGGCTGTGATCCCGTTTCCAGAACGGAAATCACTTGCGGACTGCTGCGCTGTCGCTTCAAATGACTCTTCGATGCAAGCTCCCTCAGAACAGGGGCTTGGAAGAGGTCGGCAGCGCTAAACGTCAGCCCAGCTTTTAGTGCTCGACTGAGCAGCTGCACCGCCAACAGCGAGTGCCCGCCGAGCGCAAAGAAGTGGTCGTGGCGCCCGATGCGCTCCACACCGAGAAGCTCGGCCCAGATCTGTGCCAGCGTGGTCTCGATCTCGCCTTGCGGCGGCTCATAGGCCCGATGCGCGTACGCCTCATCGTCCGGCGCAGCCAGCGCCTTGCGGTCCAGCTTGCCGTTCGCCGTCAGCGGCAGCGCCGCCAGCCGCACGAACGCCGACGGCACCATGTAGTCCGGCAGGTGCGCACTTAGGTGTGCGCGCAAGGCGCCGGCAAGCTCGCTTCCCTCCAGGGCGTTCGAAGCTGCTTCCGGCGCGCACACCACATAGCCGACAAGACGCTGCTCGCCGCCGGGGCCCTCGTGCGCCACCACCACCGCCTCGCGCACGAATGGGTGCTCGCAAAGCCGCGCCGCGATCTCGCCCGGCTCGATGCGGAAGCCGCGGATCTTCACCTGGTCGTCGTTGCGGCCCAAAAACTCCAGATTGCCGTCCGGCAGATAGCGCGCCAGATCGCCGGTGCGATACAGCCGGTCGCCGTCGACAAAGGGGCTGGCGATGAACCGCTCCGCGGTCAGCTCGGGCCGGTTCAGATAGCCGCGCGCCACCCCCGCCCCGCCAATGCAGAGCTCCCCCACCGCGCCAAACGGAACGGGCGCACCATGACCATCCAGCAGATAGATCCGCGTGTTCGCGATCGGACGGCCGATCGGGACAATGGCGCCATCAAACTCATCGGGACAACTCCACGCTGTCACGTCGATCGCAGCTTCCGTCGGACCGTACAGATTGTGCAGGCCCGTCCAGGGCAAGAGGCGCCGAACCTTATGCACACTGGCGGCAGGAAGCGCCTCGCCGCTGCATAAAACACGCCGCAGCGACGTGCAGCGGTCAACACTCTTCGCATCCATAAAACTGACCAGCATGGATGGCACGAAGTGAACCGTCGTGATGCGCTCGACGATGATCAAGTCGACCAATGCAGCGGGATCTCTGTGCGCACCCGGAGGCGCCAGCACCAGGGTCGCCCCTTCAAGCAAGGTCCAGAAGAACTCCCAGGCCGAGACGTCGAAGCTAAAGGGCGTCTTCTGCAACACGACATCAGTTGCCTTGAGACCATAGGCGTTTTGCATCCAAGTCAAGCGATTGACGATAGCCCGATGCTCATTCTGTGCCCCCTTGGGCGTGCCGGTGGATCCGGAAGTATAGATCACATAAGCGAGATGGCGCGAGGTCAGCCCGAGCGCGCGCGGGTCCGGATCCGACGCCGGCAGATTTGCCCATTCCGGCGTCGCCGCCAGATCCACCACCGTCAGATCGAGGAGTGCATCGTCGCCCAGCGCCGATCGTCCCGCCGCATCGGCCAGCAACAGGTGGGGCGCCGCATCCTCAAGCACCTGGTGCAGCCGCGCCGACGGATAGGCCGGATCCAGCGGCAGATAGGCGCCCCCCGCCTTGAGGATCGCCAGCAGCCCGACCACCATCGCCACGCTGCGCGCAACGCAGATCGCCACCGGCTGGTCCGGCCCGACCCCGAGGGCGATCAGATGATGCGCCAGGCGGTTGGCGTGCGCATTGAGCTCGCCATAGCTCAGGCGCTCGTCCCCGCAGACCACCGCCACCGCATCCGGCGCCTTGTGCACCTGCGCCTCGAACAGCTCATGGATGCACCGCTGCTCAGGATACGGCACCGCCGTCCGGTTCAGCTCCGTAAGCAGATAGGTGCGCTCCTCAGCCGGCAGGATGTCCAGCTCCCGCACCGGCGTGTCCGGCGCCCGCTCCAGCGCCTCTGCCAGCTGCTCCAGCGCGCGCTGCATGTAGCCGCAGATCCGATCCGCCGAGATAGGCTCCGCCACCTGCGCCGTCAGCCCGAGCGCCTCGCCAAAATCCTCCACCGACAAGGTCAGCGGATAATTGGTGCGCTCCTCCCCGCCCAGCCATTCCACGCCCACCAGACTGTCATCGGTTGCGGTGACCGCCGCGGTGTTGTGGCGGTAGTTCAACAGCGCGCTGAACAGCGGCGCCGGCGCCGCAATGGCGCTGCAGCGCTGCGCCAGCGCCAGCGAGGCATGTTCATGGGCCAGCAGCTTGGCCAGCCGGGCATGCGTGGTTCGCACGCTCGCCTCGACCGCGGTGCCATCGAGATCAAGCCGCAGCGGCAGGGTATTGATGAACAGCCCCATCGTGCGGTCGCCACCCGCCCCGCCATGCAGGCGGCCGAACAGCACCGTGCCGAACACCACCTGCTCGCGGCCGCTGCTGCGCGCCACCACCTGCCCCCACGCCAGATGGCACAGGCTCGCCAGACTGACGCCCAGCCGCCGCGCCTGTTCCCGCAGCCGCGCATGGAGCGCCGGCGGCAGCATCCGATGCGCCTCACGAACCCCGCCGCCGTCGCCGCGCACCTCGCTCAAGCCGAACGGCGTGGTCGGCTCGTCGATGTCGGCCAGCAGCTCCCGGAAGAACGCTTCGTCCGCCTCGGCATCACCGCGTAGATGCACCTGCGCCACCAGATTGCGGAACGGCTGTGGCGCGGTCAGCTCGTGCGCCCGCCCCTCCAGCTCGGCCCGGACCTCGGCATGCATCACCTCCAGCGTGGTGTGGTCCCCGATCAGATGATGCTGCAGCTCCAGCAGCAGCCAGCGCGCGCTGCCGGGCTCGCGCGCCATCACAAACCGCAACAAGGGCGCCCGGCCAAGCTCGATGCGGTGCCGGCGCGGATCAAACCGATCCTTAAGCTGCGCGGCGCCCGCACCATGAGCGCCATCCAGCTCGACCTCGGTCACCTCCAGTTGCGCCTTCCGCCACACCACCTGGGCCGGCCGCGACAGCCCCTCCCAGACGAACGAGGTGCGCAGAATGTCGTGCCGGTCCACCACCCGCTGGACCGCGGCAAGATAGCGCTCGAGCAACCCACGCTCGGCAAACGCCATCTGCGATACCAGCAGGTATGGATCGCCCTTTGTCGCCAACAGATGATGGAACAGGATGCCGTCCTGCAGCGGCGACAAGCCATAAATGTCCTGGATGTTGCCGACCCCGCCGGGCACTGTGGCGACGATCCGCTCGATCTCGTCCTGCGTCAGCTCAATCAGCGGCAGCATCTGTGGCGTGATCGCCGGACTCTGTTCGCTGATCAGGTTGGCCGGGACCGCCATCTCGTGATGGCTACGGAGGCTTGCGGCCAGATCGGCCAGCACCGGCCTGGCGAACAGCGTCTGCACCTCGAGCCCCAGCGACCGCCGCTGCAGCCGCTCGATCAGCTGCACCGCCAAGAGCGAGTGCCCGCCGAGCGCAAAGAAGTGGTCGTGGCGTCCGATGCGCTCCACACCGAGAAGCTCGGCCCAGATCTGTGCCAGCGTGGTCTCGATCTCGCCTTGCGGCGGCTCATAGGCGCGATGCGCGTACGCCTCATCGTCCGGCGCAGCCAGCGCCTTGCGGTCCAGCTTGCCGTTCGCCGTCAGCGGCAGCGCCGCCAGCCGCACGAACGCCGATGGCACCATGTAGTCCGGCAGGTGCGCACTTAGGTGTGCGCGCAAGGCGCCGGCAAGCTCGCTTCCCTCCAGGGCGTTCGAAGCTGCTTCCGGCGCGCACACCACATAGCCGACAAGACGCTGCTCGCCGCCGGGGCCCTCGTGCGCCACCACCACCGCCTCGCGCACGAATGGGTGCTCGCAAAGCCGCGCCGCGATCTCGCCCGGCTCGATGCGGAAGCCGCGGATCTTCACCTGGTCGTCGTTGCGGCCCAAAAACTCCAGATTGCCGTCCGGCAGATAGCGCGCCAGATCGCCGGTGCGATACAGCCGGTCGCCGTCGACAAAGGGGCTGGCGATGAACCGCTCCGCGGTCAGCTCGGGCCGGTTCAGATAGCCGCGCGCCACCCCCGCCCCGCCAATGCAGAGCTCCCCGACCGCGCCAAACGGCACCGGCGCACCATGACCATCCAGCAGATACACACGCGTGTTCGCGATCGGACGGCCGATCGGGAGTCGGCGGACTGTCTGATCAATGGCGGTGATCTCGCAGACCGTCGCAAAGGTCGATGTCTCGGTCGAACCGTAGCAGTGCAAGAGATGTTGCGGTCGGCTTTGGCTCAAAACCCGTGCCACGGCCGCCACATCGACCGGGCCACCACCAACTAGGAGAAGTCGCAAACTCGCCAGCACCGGGCCTAACTCATCAACGCTCTGGCTGAATAAGCCGGCGGTCAAATGCAGGACGGTGATACGGTGCCGCCGAACCAGAGTGCGCAGCACCTCCGGCTGCAGCACAGCTGTGTGTGGAACTACAACTAGGCGGGAGCCGTGCAGCAGTGCCGCCCAAACTTCCAGCGTACTGATACTAAAGGCGGGATTGCCTACCCAGGCCACGCGATCACTCGAAGTAAACTCCGCATAACCGTTGTTGATGACGAGACGGTTGACGGCACGATGAGGAACAACCACCGCCTTCGGAAGGCCGGTCGACCCGGAGGTGTACATCACGTAAGCCGGAGCATCGGCGGTCAATGCCAGGCCAGGATCGGTGCTACACCCTGTTCCGGCCAAGATCGGCTGGATGGCCAGAATAGGAATCGCGATCTCAAACCGCCCCTCATTCTCGTCACCTACGAGGACCAGGCGCACAGCGCAGTCGGTCATAATCCAGCTTTGTCGCCCAACTGGAACGCCCCGATCAATCGGTACATAGACCCCGCCCGCCTTCAGAACTGCCAGTTGTGCGACCACAAGCGCAGCGCATCGATCAAGCACTATTGCAACGCGATCGCCCGGCTTCACCCCAAGCGCGATCAGATGATGCGCGAGCCGGTTCGCCTGAGTATTGAGTTCGTCATATTTTAGGCGCGCGTCAGCATGGACCACGGCTACCGCATCCGGCGTCTTGCGCACCTCCGCCTCGAACAGCTCATGGATGCACACGTCCGACGGATAGGCCGATGCCGTCCGGTTCAGCTCCTCCAGCAGATACGCGCGCTCAGCGGATGACAAGAGTTCAATCTGCCCCACCGGCTGCCGCGGATGTGCCTTCACAGCACATAGCAAATTTTGCAAATGCTGGGTCATACGGTCGATATGCTTGGGAGCGAAGCAACTACTGTCAAAGTGCCATCGGAAGCGCCCATCGAGAGCGCAAATCTCGAGCGTTAGAAACTGACCGGAGCGAGCTATCTCAGACCTAGGGCTCGAAGCCGTCGCTTCAGCAGCAGAACAGCTCTCTCCGGTAACTAAAACGCCAAGGGGCCAGGGTCGCCGCGATTGCAGCACCTCTGCATCCCGCAACGTGGGGCAGCGCGTGATAAGATCCCAGGCAAAGCTATCGTTCTCTCTCAGCTGAACGCATTCAGCAGCCACCGCTCTGCGCGCCTGCGCAAAGTCATCACTTAGATCTATGGCAATCACCATTGGCACGGCGGACGCGAGAAGGGCCTCCACATCGCTCACGCCCGCTCGCGATCCATTCGGCACGGACCATCCTAATTGAAGCTCTGACTCCCCAGTAGCGCGGGCGAGGTAGATCAACCAGGCAGTTAACAGATGTTCTGTACGATCGCTTGGAGATAGCTCAGCTAAAGCACTCGGCATGAGCCAAGCGCTCGACTGCCATGTCGCCGGAGCCTTACCTTCTAACGGCGATGAAAACGGAAGCTGAACTATCTTGAACTGCTCTAGTCGCTGTCGCCAGAACTCTTCACGAGATGCCAACAATTCGTGGGCAACCGTTGTGCTCCGCGCCTCAACTTCGCTTAAGATCGGTAGGCGATTGCCTATTTCCATGCCGAAACTCCTCGCGAGTGCCCGCGCATCCACAGGCCGACCATCTGAGCCACCGAACCAAACATCAACATCCTCCGTACCTGTCGCCACAGGCCAATGGCCCGGGTGATTTCAAGGAGAGAGAGAGAGAGCTCGCCGATAAGCCCAAGCGGTTAGACAACACCTCCAAGCACCTAATGCGACAACGGCCTTCAGATATAAGACGATTGGAATGATCCGGCCTAAAGTCCGGGGCGGTCGTTGTCGCTGAGAGATCTTGCGCGGATCAATCCCATCGCAGGCAGCCCGCCGCATCGGACGTCGACGTTCGGGAAACTCGCCTCGGTGTATTAGCGCCTGCGGACAGGCACTGAGCTTCCACGCCAGAACGGTCAGACGCTCGCGGAATGCCTCGACTCCAAACTCGCACCATTTGAGGTTAAGAGCTGACGCCGTATCGGTTGGCGCAATCAAGACGTGGGGCTGAACAACCCGGTCACCGGTGTCCGCACCACCATCGATGCGATGCCACGCGACGGCATATTCGGCATCTTGGACCAACAGCGCCGAAGAAGTTGCCGCACTTCCCGCACACCGCGCTAACGGTCCTTCGCGGCACTTGAAAGCGCCTTGACGAACTCGCCCCAACACATCCGCTGCCAATGCGAACGGATTACAAAGAGAAAATATCCAGTCCACCACATGAGCATTCAGCAAGGTCGATAGCCCTTTAACACTCGCGACGCGCCGGATATCACCGCGAAGAACCCAATCCCGAAAAATGGGATCTGCAAACAAGGCGACACGAATAACGTAGCTCACATCGCTCGCTGGCTGCGCGCACCGTACAGCTCGCGTTCCACCCGCCACAAAGACTCTAGAACCCACGCGCACGACTGGAGGTCTTGCGTCTTCCGTCAATATTTGCCCGACTGTTCAAGCTCGCCAAAAAGCTGCTGAACGTTCGATTCGATGAGGCCACTCTCCCCATCTCGGTGGATGAATTCAAAGCTAAGCCCCGTTTCAGTGGAGCGACTCGAGAAGGCCTGCGCCAATCCAGGACAACGAACCACGGTCGTATCAAATCCCAGACCACGGGACTTTAGGGTCTGCACAGCAGAATCCACGTTGTCGACCTCAAGAGCAATGTGAGCAACTCCAACACCGTTACGCCGCACCAGCTCTGAGACCTGAGAGGCTGGCTCAGTGCCCTGACACAAAACAAACCTGATGCCGCCGCTCTCGAGGTTAGCATAAAGCATGCCTGTCGCCGCTCCCTTAACGTGAGAACGGCCCTTCAACTCAAAACCCAGCACGTCCTGAAAGAACAGAATTGACGCCTCAAGATCGAGTACGGCAATGGCAATATGATCTATCCCACGGAACTTCAGAGACGAACTCGCGGCCTTCCGATTGTCACCCGAAGTCGCATCCAGTCCGATCTTGCTACCGATACTTTCCTGCATAGCACCCTCCTTCACAATGGATAATCAGACCAAATCAACATCGTCCTGCGAGCGGCAGGTACACCTCCAGCAGTTTAGTCTGTAGTACTTCAGACTCATCTGCTCCAACAAGTCAGCGTTATTCCTGGGCCACATCCGCTTGAGCACGGAAGAGCTCTGTTTTGCGCTCTTCCCATTTCCGCATTTTTTCTAAAATCGCCTACGGTGGTGGATCGGCTATTTGCCCATCGCGAAGAAAACATGAGGCCCCTCAAGTGCTGAGCGCATTTGCTCCGCATCCGCTGCGACATTTAGACCGATTGAGAACGTCTAATCCGACCTCTTTGGCAGCGCCTGCGAAGCGAGATGATCGTCACAGAGTTCTACTCATCTTAAGCAACCGACGTGCCAACGATGTTGCGCGAGGGGTTCCTCAAAGAACAACGCGCCTATAGCCGGAATAGAGGAGTTTTACTGTGCGACTTGAGACATCGATGTCGTGAGCAAGACACAGCTCAGGCAACAACACCGACGACAAGGCGCCGTGCACCGAAACAGGCAACTGCCTGGAGAAGACTCTTGCCCGCGAACAAGACTTTTCCTATCGAGGTCGATTGTCCTCAGAAATATCGGGCGCTGCAGCCTCACCATGGCGCTGCCTTGGATGAACAAGCAAGTTTCATCTGCCCGTTTAGACCGGTGCCTGCGATAGCCCCATGTCGCAACGGCTCCTCCATATCTCAAGCGACCGACGTGCCAATGGCGTTTGTGAGTTCTCTTGACGAGCTAATGCACCTCTGGCTTCCTGACTGAATACTGCCGTCTTACTGTCTCGGTTTGGGCGAGCGTGGTCGCCCGCCGATCTCGATCGCCATTATTTTCATGAAGTTCCACTGTTATCTGCATCAGCGCCCCTGATCGGAGTGATCAGCGCCACGGTATTGTCGCCCACCAGATCGCGTTCTAGACCTACCAAATCGTTTCTAAGGATCCCAGCTTACATCAGTAGCAAGCTTGCAGGTTGCACACGCAGTACTCGGGGCTAGTACCCGGAATCAGAGCTGCGTGATACGTTGGCCATTGAAGCGAGTTGACGGACCTTTTTCTTGGTCCAGACGAAGGGCTCGGCTCTTTCGTTGTATGCGTTGACCTACGCATCAACGTGATACTGAAGCTGCTTAAGGCTTGTGAAGGAGGTACCGCTGAGCGACTGCCCCTGCAGGACCGAAAACCATACCTCGACCTGATTTAGCCAGACGAACTTGTCGGCGTGAAATGAAATTGCACATCGGGATGGCCTCAAGCCAGTGCTCGTTGTTTTGTGGGTGTTGAGATTGTCGAGAATGACGTGAAACTTTCGGCCCGGATAGGCGTCGGTGACGCTGTTCATGAAGCCGAGAAACTCGACCCGGCGACGGCGCTTCGAATGCGTGGCGACGATCTTTCCGGTGGGGACTTCAAGCGCCGCAAACAATATTGTGGTGCCATGCCGCTTGTAATCGTGGCTCTGGCCGGTCAAGGCGCGGCCGTTGGGCACCTTCAGATAGCCCCGCGCTCGCTCCAAAGCCTGGGATCGAGGGCTTCTCGTCCACCCACAGCACAATCGCCTTCGCGGGCGGGGCGACGTAGAGGCAGACACGATCGGCGGCTGCCGCAAGATCGCGGCTGGCTCCTGCGCAAGGTAATGCCCCGCCCGGACCAACCGGGCGAGGCATTTTTGGATCGGGTCAGTCACCGTTGCGACGGCTGGGGCGGGACCAGATCAGGCTGAAGCCCTCACCTTCCTCGTCGGCGAAGAGGTTGGCGAAAATCGGAGCGGTGAAGCTCGGATCGTCGAGCTTGAGACCTAGATAGTCGCGGCCCTCGTTGGAGTGCTTGGTCCAGGCGGCCCCGATCTCCACATTATGTGGTGCACGACATAACGTCGATTATGCGGAGCGTGGCGTTATGCGGAGTGGCGTGATTTGAGCGCAGGTTTTTCTGCGCGTTTTGGATGGCGGCGCTCCGCATAATATCGTTGAGGAGAGCCGCGGCGCCTCGCGCGAGGCG